>Ga0302320_10001256_pt1 | contig 60877 bp, 50 predicted proteins | sample Bog_T0_3_FD_202130 | JGI IMG/M metagenome (GOLD analysis project Ga0302320, IMG submission 202130) | Peat permafrost microbial communities from Stordalen Mire near Abisko, Sweden - Bog_T0_3 | ecosystem: Environmental > Terrestrial > Soil > Wetlands > Peat | place: Sweden: Abisko, Stordalen Mire... | reverse complement strand
TTTCGCCCTTCACATCTACCGTAATTTTGCGCGACAAATCGCCGCGAGCAACGGCCGTTGTAACTTCGGCAATGTTTCTCACCTGCGCCGTAAGGTTGCCGGCCATCGAGTTTACAGAATCGGTAAGATCCTTCCACGTTCCCGCCACACCCGGCACGTTGGCCTGTCCACCAAGGCGGCCTTCTGTTCCCACTTCGCGCGCCACACGCGTCACTTCACCGGCGAATCGATTGAGCTGATCCACCATGGTGTTCAGCGTTTCTTTGAGCTGCAGAATTTCGCCACGCACGTCGACAGTGATCTTGCGGGAAAGATCGCCATTTGCAATTGCCGTCGCCACTTCTGCGATGTTTCTTACCTGGCCGGTCAAGTTGCCGGCCATAAAGTTCACGTTGTCGGTAAGATCTTTCCACGTTCCAGCAACACCGGGCACATTCGCCTGACCGCCGAGCTTGCCTTCGGTACCCACTTCGCGAGCCACGCGCGTAACTTCGCCGGCAAACGCATTCAATTGGTCCACCATCGTGTTGATGGTGTCTTTCAGTTCCAGAATTTCGCCTTTCACGTCTACCGTGATTTTGCGTGACAAATCGCCTCGGGCCACTGCGGTCGTCACTTCCGCAATATTTCGAACCTGTGCGGTCAGGTTTCCGGCCATCGCGTTCACCGAGTCGGTCAAATCCTTCCACGTTCCCGCAACGCCCGGCACAACCGCCTGCCCGCCCAGTTTTCCATCGGTTCCTACTTCGCGGGCCACGCGCGTCACTTCCGATGCGAACGAGCGCAACTGATCGACCATCGTGTTGATGGCCTCTTTCAACTGCAGAATCTCGCCGCGCACATCGACGGTGATTTTGCGCGAAAGATCGCCGCTTGCAACGGCCGTCGCCACCTCCGCGATATTTCTCACCTGGCCGGTCAGGTTGCTGGCCATGGAGTTCACGGAGTCCGTCAAATCTTTCCAGGTTCCAGCCACGCCGGGTACCTGCGCTTGTCCGCCCAGCTTGCCGTCCGTGCCCACTTCCCGAGCCACGCGGGTTACCTCTGCCGTGAACACGCCAAGCTGCTGAATCATGGTGTTCACGATGTTTGCGGAACGCAAAAATTCGCCTTCCAGAGGGCGTCCATCCACGTCAAGCCGTACTGTCTGAGTGAGGTTGCCTTGCGCGACAGCGGCGATGGCTCTTGTGACTTCCGTCGTTGGACGGAGCAGATCCTCCACCAGCGTGTTGACTGAAACCTCCATATCGTCCCAGGCGCCGCGCCGTTCATCGACGCGAATCCGCTCCCGGGTCTTGCCCTCTTTTCCTACCGCCTGACCAACACGCTTCAGCTCAAACGCCATCCGCTCATTGGCGGTCACAATCTCATTAAAGTTGTCGGCAATTTTGCCCGGAAGTCCGGTCCATGAGACAGGCAGGCGCACACTGAAATCGCCATTCTTCATCGTCTGCAGACTTTGGAGAATGGCTACCAGGTAGTCTGCAACCGGCTGTTCCGGAGAGTCCATTTTGGGGTCTTGTAATGCGCTATTCCCGTTGGTGGGGTTCTGAACCGAGGTCTCCATGAAGTTGGAACCATCCTGCGAGGAAGTACAAAGCGACCAACGCAATCAGTAAGTGAAGGCTTCAAAAAAACGGATGCTGCGCTGGTATGCGATGTGTAGAGGCGTTTGAATAGATGCAAGAACCAGAAATTTGGTTGTCGGTCGAGGTCTATCCATTTTTGATGGGCGAAAACCCTGGGATTTTCGCCTCTTGGCCGCTCAATCGAATCGAAATTCCCGCTATTCTTGGCTTGAAGAACTCGTCGGAATAAAGCAGGCCAGATGGACTCAAAGTTCCCGCCCAATCTCGGAATCATTGGCGTAAGCAATGAAAGATCAATTATTTAAGAAAATGAAATAGTGAGAATAGGTGCTTCGCAGTTGTAACGCTGGAGTGCGGCCCGCCCAAGCTTGAGCGCTTTTGCACGAGCCTCTCCGAAAGTGAGCGAGACCAAATGTGTGGGAGGCTGCACCGCGGATTCATTACTTCGACGACTTGGGAAGAGATTGCCTCAGTTCGCCCATGCCGCTCCATGGATCTTTCTTAAGACGCGCCTTCCAGTTGGCGAATTCCGACACAAGGAAACGAGGTCTTTCCTTGGTTTTCAGCTCCTCCCACTTCAGCGGAAGAGCCACTGGCAATCCCGAGCGCGCACGTGGAGAGTAGGGCGCAATCGAAGTGGCGCCTCTTTCATTGCGAAGATAATCAAGATATATCTTGCCTTTCCGTGCGGCCTTAGTCATGCGTGTCAGGTACAGATCCGGGGCATCCTTCTCCATGGCGAGCACCAGGTTGTGCGCAAACTCCTTCACCACCGGCCAGGAATTCGTCGCGCGAATTGGAGCGACCACGTGCAGACCATTGCCTCCGGTCGTTTTCAGAAAACTCTCCAGACCCAGTTTCTTCAGGCGCGCTCTTACGTCCGCCGCAGCCCCGGCCAGTGTCTTCCAGTCAATCGCAGAATCTGGATCGAGATCGAATATCAGCCGGTCCGGCTTCTCGATGTCCCCATTGCGTGATCCCCAAGGATGCAACTCGAGCACGCCCAGTTGAGCAAGCTCAACCAGGGCCTTCGATGTAGAGAGGGTGATATAGGGCTCGGGGGCGCCGGTCTTTTTATCGACAATTTCAATGCTGCCAATATCGGCGGGCAGCATGGCGTTCTTGTGCTTTTGATAGAAGCAGGACTTTCCCGTGCCATCGATGCACCGAACCAGGGTCAGCGGTCGGTCCTCGACATACGGCAGCATGTAGCTCGCAACTTCCTGGTAGTAGTGAGCCAGGCCGTCCTTTGTCAGCCCCGACTCCACGTCCAGCACCTTGTCGGGATGAGTAAGGCGAATGGGCAATGCTCCATTCGAACTGCCCACAGGGGACGCAACGCGTCTCGCGGCAATCGACTTCGGCTTTTGTTTCACGGACGCATCAGCCTTCACATCATCCTCTGCTTCCGCTGCGGATCCCTCCGCCACTTCGCGTTGAACAGACTTTGCGGGCTTGTCTTCGCGAAGCCCCTTGAAAGCGGCTTGCCTCACAAGAGTGTCGGCAGTCCATGTCGCAAAGGATATTTGCGCAACCAATTCAGGCGTTACCCAGCTTGCCCCTCGACCCGCACCTGGTGGAATCTCATCGAATGGCGATTGCTTCCGAACCAGCCTATCAAGGCGTTCGCGCATCATGCGATGTGTCTTCTGCGTGAAGCCCGTGCCGCTGCGCCCAGCGTAAATCAGCTTGCCACCACGGTAATAACCCAGCAGCAACGCCCCAACTCCGTGAGTTCGATTCGAAGGAAGCGTAAACCCGCCGATCACCAGCTCCTGCTCGCGATAGCATTTCAGCTTCAACCATGAGTTTCCGCGTCCCGATGCATAGCGAGAGCGCGCCAGTTTTGAAACAATTCCTTCCGCGCCCAATTTGCATGCATGCTTGAAGACTGTACCGGCACCCCCCTCAAGATGCTCACTTAGCCGAATTGCGCCGTCGGTTGCGACACCAGCAAGCATTCTCGCCAGCATGGATTTTCGTTCCACCAGGGGGACACCTCTAAGATTGCGTCCGTCGAGGTGCAGTAGATCGAATACGAAATATGTCAGCGCGCCAGTTGCGCCGTCTTGAAACGCGGCCTGCAAATCCGCAAAACTTGTGGTCCCATCCTTTGCCAGCACCACCACTTCGCCATCCAGCAGAGCGCTCTTCACCGGCAACCCGGCGACGGCCTCCGCAATCGGCTTCATCCGATGCGTCCAGTCGAGCCCAGTCCGCGTAAGCAGTTGCGCCGTTGCTTTCCCCCGCTTTTGCTCGATGCGCGCTTGAATCCGATAACCATCCAGCTTCAACTCGTGAATCCAGTCGTCTCCCGCCGGCGGCATCTTGGCTAGGCCCGCAAGCTGCGGCGCAATGAATGCCGGCAACACTTCGCGGGGAGCATTCAGGTTCTGGGTTATGCGTTGGGGCAGCGCTTTTGCGGGAGCCGGCCTCTCTGGCCGCGACGGCTTCTGCGATTCGCGAACGCCGGGATCCCTCGCTGCGGAATTCCACACCCGGTCCTTTGCCTTCGCAATCGCCTCCATGTCTCGTCCGGACGCGACACTATTGGGCGCTTGCTCTGTGATAGCTTCCTCGTTCGGACCTCGCTCGTCTTCATCGTGCTCCTTTATCAGGAGCCAATTTGGCTTGTCTTCGCGGGCAGCCCGCCCGCCCATGCGGATCAGAGCCCAGTTGCCCTTCAGTTTCTCTCCATGCAGCGCGAACTTCAGGCTACCCTTCTTTAGACTCTCTGCCACATCGCCGTGGGGTTCCCACGTTCCGCGGTCCCACAGCATTACCGTGCCGCCACCGTACTGGCCCTTCGGGATAATCCCTTCGAACCCTCCATAATCCAGTGGGTGGTCCTCGACCTGAACGGCCAGGCGCTTGTCGCCGGGGAAGTAGCTTGGCCCCTTCGTCACTGCCCAGCTCTTCAGCACACCGTCCCATGCGAGCCGGAAGTCGTAATGAAGACGCGTCGCCGCATGCTTTTGAATCACGAATGGTAGTTCTGGAGACTCGTTTGTAATTGGCTTGCGCGGTGGGCCGCCGCTCGGCTCAGAAGTTACATTGAAGTCCCGCATGGAACGGTAGCGCGCTAACTGCCTATTTGCGCCGCTGGGCAATTTCCTCGGTAGAGTGCTTCGCTTTTTCGCCATCTAGATTGGCTCAGGCAGATTTCCGCCGCTTGTCTGCGGCTTTGGTGCGAGACTGGATCAGCCTTGGTCCGGGCTTCTCTTTGGCTGCGCTAACTCCGGCTCGCGCGACTGGTTTTTTCTTCTCGGGCGGTTCTTTCACGCTGCGTCGAAGAGCGTCCATAAGGTCGATGACCTTGCCGCGCGGCGCCGCTTCTTGTTTCGGCAGCGGAATGTGCTTCAGTTTCGCATCCACGAGTTCGTGTAGTGCAGCCTCGTAGTCGTCTGTAAATAATTGCGGATCGAACGGTTTCGTCTTGCGCTTGATTAGCTCCTTGGCCAACTCGAGCTGATCTTCATCCACTTTCCTGGTCTTTACCTCGGAGAAGTAGTCCCCGGCATTGCGTAGTTCCTCCGCGTAGCGAAGGAAGTATCCCATCAGCCCGGCGAGCTTTGAATCGGATGGCGCGGAGATGGCAATCACATGCTCCCGTCCTCCAACAGCAATTTTGCCCAGTCCCGCCTTTCCGGTCTGCTGCAATGCCTTTTGCACCACGGCAAATGCGTCTGCCTGGGCATCGTTTTCCGGCAACACAAAATAGGGTCTCTCGAAGAAAGCCGGGTCAAGCTCATCCACGTCGACAAACTGCTGAAGCTCGATTGCGCTCTTCGAAGCAATTCGCAACTCCGCAATCTCTGAAGGTTCTATCTGTATATATTGTCCCTTGCTGTATTCGTACCCTTTGACGATCTCGTCGTTTTCGACTGGCTCTTCGTCCGAAGCGGAGACGTTTTGATGGCGCACACGCTCACCCGTCTTCCGGCTGATCTGGTGAAAGCGGATCTCACTTTTCGCCTCTACGGCGGGAAAAAGCTTGACGCCAAACGACACCAGCGAAATCTGGATGTGCCCTGACCAGAACGGACGCGCCATACACAATGCTCCCTGGTCAAGTCAGATGCTTGATCCAATTGGGAGTTGCCCTGTTAGAGCCATCCTGCTTCCAAACGGGATTGGAGGGGGGAAATTGCGTCCTGGCCGCTCTCGTTCTGCGGTAAACCCTTGCCGAGAAACCAGCGTCCTATACGTTTTACTTGTTCGTTGAGGTAGGGTCGCCATGATACGCAAACTCAAATCCGGTCAATTCCGCTTGTATTCGCGCAAGAAAGACCCTTCCACCGGGAAGCGCCGCAACCTGGGGACGTTCGAGTCCCTCGATAAAGCAAAGCAACACGAACGCGACGTCCAATATTTCAAACGGCATTGACGCGCCCGCAGCAACCGCTCCTGATAACTCCCGGGCAACTGCGTGCCCAGATCGCATAGCATCAAAGCATCAGGGGTACAGCAATCAATGAATTTCGATCTAGAACGAGGGCCTGCGGGCCAAGCCTACAAACTGCTGGTGGGCCTGGTTGCGCCGCGGCCCATTGCGCTGATTACCAGCATGGATGAAGAGGGGAAACTGAATGCGGCGCCGTTCAGCGCCTACAACTACCTGTGCACAGACCCGCCCATTATTGGCGTGGGCGTAACTAACCGGCCGGGCCAGCCGTTTGTCCCCAAAGACACAGCTCGCAACATTCGGCGCACCGGCGAATTTGTGGTCAATGTCGTTACGGAGGACATTGCTGAAAAAATGAACATCTGTGCAACCGATTTCCCACCGGAGATGAGCGAGGTGGATATGGCTGGGTTCAGCACCACGCCGTCGCTCATGGTCAAGCCGCCACGGCTCGCGGAGGCACACGCCGCACTCGAATGCCGGGAATACACCACGATGGAGATCGGCAATTCCCGCATCATCCTGGGCCGAGTCGTTGCCATTTACGTTGAGGATCAGTATGTGGATCCCGCCGGGCCCTATATCAAAGCGGACGAGCTACATTCGATCGGCCGCATGAATGGGTTGGGAAACTACGTCCGCACGCGCGACGCGTTCATGACAATTCCACGCATTTCCTATGAGGAGTGGAAGAACGGGAAGCGGTCAACGAATGACCCGGCCAAGTAGAGTCCAAATACTGCATATCGGCCCAGCCGCGAACAAACCGGGGCAGTCCAAGTCTGCCCCAACTACATAGCGGCTACAAAATCCGGAAGGATTTCCCCGGCACTCTGCTGCAGAAGTTGCGTCATGCGGGCTGCCATGCCGGTGTACATGGATGCAGCGCGGTAAGCATTCACGTTGATTGCGGCGTTGACGTGGCTGAAGACATACCGCACAAGAGCCGTCAAAACGCAGATGCGGATATGCACAGCATCGTAGCGCAGGGTCTCAAGCAGTTCACGATCGATCGTTTCACAGTTGCGCGCGGCGTAGTCGGCCATCTCAACCATGACGCCTGCATTTTGGTACATCGCCCAGAGACCATAGGCGCCGCGGATGCGGCTCCAGGTCTCGTCCGGCGTCGCGTCGAGCCCCTCTCTCCACAAAAAATGCTCGGTCAGCTCGTGCGCACTCCAGTCGGAACGCAGGCGCCCCAAAAGCGACTCCCAGGTTTGCGCTTTCCGGCGACGTGCGGCAGCGTTCCAGCGAACAAAGCAAACGGCCGCGCCCGCAACAAATGCGCTCTCAATCAAGGGGACGATCATGGGTTCTCCTAGCAACGTACATACGGGTGGTGCTCAGTCCCTAATCTTGCACGGCGGCTTTCGCGAGCCCTGGGGTTAAAGAAAGGTACCTGAGTAATCCGTATATAGGTAACTTAAAGTAACCCTCTCGCCGGATCAATGGTACTTTTGGGTCAAAAATCGCCCGGTATCCGCTAAAGTAACCAATTGCTTTCAAGCCTCAGCACACCCGCCCCTCAGGCGGTGATCAAAACGGCGCCAAACCATCCGACGTCGCCGCCCTTTGATGCCGCGGCATTTTCCTTTGCTTGCGGTTTCAATAGCTTGCAATCCTGCTCAACCTGTCCCAATCCAAGGGCTGCCCAGTCGTGCGCTTGTGCGTGTATGATTCCTGCGCCGCGTCCCCTGCGCCTGCAACTGCGCGGTATTTCCCCTTGGAGGACACATCGATGGCGACAGCTACAGCAGTGCATCCGGGAAAGCTCAGCGACCGCGTGAGCTTTCGCCCGCGCTACGGCAATTACATCGGAGGCAAGTGGGTCGAGCCGGTTTCCGGCCAGTATTTTGAGAACGTAACCCCGGTAACCGGGAAGACTTTCACCGAGATTCCGCGCTCCGGCGCCAAGGATATTGAGCTGGCATTGGACGCGGCCCACGCAGCGCGTGCAAGCTGGGGCCACACCAGTCCCACCCATCGAGCCAACCTCATGATCCAGATAGCCCAGCGTATGGAGGACAATCTCGATCTGCTTGCCCTGGCCGAAACCTGGGACAACGGAAAGCCGATTCGCGAAACAACCGCGGCCGACGTTCCCCTCGCCATCGATCACTGGCGGTACTTTGCGGGCTGCCTGCGCGCCCAGGAAGGCACCATCTCGGAGATCGACAGCGACACCGTGGCCTACCATTTCCACGAGCCGCTCGGCGTGGTGGGGCAAATCATTCCCTGGAACTTCCCCATTCTGATGGCCACTTGGAAACTGGCCCCAGCCATCGCAGCAGGGAACTGTGTAGTACTGAAGCCGGCCGAGCAGACCCCGGCAAGCATCCTCGTTTGGGCGGAGCTGGTTGCTGACCTGCTGCCTCCGGGCGTGCTTAATATTGTCAACGGATTCGGCCTTGAGGCGGGCAAGCCACTGGCATCCAGTTCGCGCGTGGCCAAAATCGCTTTTACGGGCGAAACCACAACCGGCCGCCTCATCATGCAATACGCCAGCCAGAACCTGATTCCCGTTACGCTTGAGCTCGGCGGCAAATCACCCAACATCTTCTTTGCCGACGTGCTCAATGAGGACGACGACTTCTTCGACAAAGCGATCGAGGGCTTCGTCATGTTCGCGCTCAACCAGGGCGAAGTCTGCACCTGTCCAAGCCGGGCTTTGATTCAGGAAAGCATCTACGACCGCTTTATGGAGCGCGCCCTCAAGCGGGTGGCGGCCATCAAGCAGGCCAACCCGCTGGAAAGCGACACCATGATCGGCGCACAGGCCTCCAGTGAGCAGTTGGAGAAAATCCTGAGCTACATCGACATTGGCCATAAAGAAGGAGCAGAGTTGCTAACCGGCGGTAGCCGAGCACACCTTGGCGGCGAATTGGAGGGCGGCTATTACATGCAGCCCACAGTCTTCCGGGGCCACAACCGGATGCGGATTTTCCAGGAAGAAATCTTCGGGCCGGTAGTTTCTGTTACCACATTCAAGACCGAGGAAGAAGCCCTGGAGATCGCCAACGATACACTGTACGGCCTCGGCGCCGGCCTGTGGACCCGCGACGTAAATCGTTGCCATCGATTGGGACGGAGCATCCAGGCCGGCCGCGTGTGGATCAACTGCTACCATGCCTATCCGGCGCACGCAGCCTTCGGCGGATATAAGCAATCCGGCATTGGCCGCGAGACGCACAGCATGATGCTCGACCACTATCAGCAGACCAAGAACCTGCTGGTAAGCTACAGCCCCAAGAAGCTCGGCTTCTTTTAAAACAACCTCGCCAAGTTGGACACCCGAGTCTTCTGCCATAGTTTCGCCGCCTGGACAGCACCTCGGTCAATGACGAACTCGGGTGTCACAACTTGCTGATGGATTCCGCCATCGATTCGCTCTCCATCGAGCTAATCTTCGGAGCTTGGACCGCCACTCTTTTGATCAGTCAGCTTACTCTCGTCGAGTCCCGTCGCATCGGCGGGATCGACAGTTCCCAGGGAATCGTTCACTACACCTTCGTTGGTTTTCTCTTCGGGGTCCGGAGTACGTTCAATATTCTCGCGCTTTCGATCATCGGTCATGCCGTTCTCCTCTGAACGATGAGATGCCAAAGCCGGCCAGGGCGTCTGAACCAATCACTGACGTTCAGCAACGTTGGTAACGCAGGTTGCCTTTATACTTTTTCTTGATCGGATGGGGGCTGATTTACATGCAAGCAAATGGCAGCAGCAGTGCTAGGGCCGCGCTTTGGACCGCATTGGTATGTGCGCTCATTCCCATCGTCTGCCTTGCCATCCCCATGTATGTCATCTGGCCGTTTCGTCCCCAACAGGCAGATCAGCTCGCCTTCGCGCTTACGCTGAGAAGATTCGCGCCTTGGATCTCGACACTTTGCGCGCTGGCGGCAATCTATGCGGTCATCGCAGCATTCATGCGGCCGATACGAGTCATGTCGCGCGTCGTACTTGTTGGGCTTGCGGCAATTTCAACCGTGGCTTGCTGCCTCACATTCGTCAACATTTTTGAAGTGATGTTTCACCCCTATCCTGCGCCTGCATTTGGCCCTGTCAATGCTGCACTGGTCGACGCGGAAGACAAAGTCTTGTCTGTCAAAATCGGCGGTGAAGCGCATGCCTATCCCATTCGAATGATGGGGTATCACCATATCGTCAACGATTCCGTCGGCAATGTTCCAATCGCCGTAACCTACTGCACCCTTTGCCACGCCGGACTGGTTTGGAGTCGCGTGCTCGATGGCGCCACTCTTCACTTCAGACTTGCTGGAATCAACAACGGTAACGCCCTCATGCGCGACGAGGAGACCAACTCAATCTGGCAGCAAAGCACCGGCCAGGCGATCTTTGGACCCTTCAAGGGGAGGCAACTGCAGCTCATTCACAGCGACGAACTTACCTTCGCTCTCTGGCGTGCGGAAGAGGCACAAGGGCTGGTGCTCAAGCCCGATGCAGAATACTCCAGCCACTACGAAACAAAGGATTGGGAGAAGCAGGTTGAATCAACCCATACCGTCATCGACACGCGGAAGTCCGGCATTGGCCCGCACGAACTAATGCTGGGCATCCTGATGCCGGGCGAGAGCAAAGCGTATCCGGTGAAAGACATCCTCGCCGCCAGGCTCATTCAGGATCAGGTGGATGGAACCAACATTCTTCTTGTCGTCGGGCCTGACGATGCATCTCTGCGTGTCTTTCAGGCAGACATTGACGGCGGTCCGGCAACATTTGTTCCTTTGCAAAAGGTCCCACAGTCCGGCAATGGCGGCATCATGCAGGATTCATGGACTGCAAGTGTCTGGGATTTTCGCGGTTGCGCCATTCAAGGAAAACTGGCGGGCCATTGCCTCAAGCCGATCGACTCGAACAAGGATTTTTGGTTCGACTGGATGAATCACCATCCCTCGACCAAAATTTTCAAAGGATAAGTAGAATCCATTTGTCTGAAGCCGCGAAAGCATCGTCGCGCAGCGAGGCATTTATGACAGAGTTACCAGCCCAGGTCTTAGCAACCGATCTTGCAGTACACCTGATTAGAGTTCTGCACCAGAAGCATGGGCCGCTCATGTTTCACCAATCGGGTGGATGCTGCGACGGCAGTTCTCCCATGTGCTATCCCCGCGGCGAATTCATCACCGGCGACTCCGACGTCCAGTTGGGCGAAGTGGATGGCGAGCCGTTCTACATGAGCAAGAGCCAGTTTGAATACTGGAAGCACACGCAGCTCACCCTCGACGTCGTCCCCGGCCGCGGCGGAATGTTCTCGCTCGATAATGGCGAGGGTGTACGCTTCCTCATCCGCTCACGCATTTTCGATAACGAAGAAATCCGCAATCTGCGCGAAGCCGGGCGCATCTAAACTGCGGTAGTTATTCCTATCCCAATCCTTTGGAGAATCATGAACGAGGTCGTCATCGTTTCCGCCGTCCGCACCCCGGTGGGCAAATTCCAAGGCTCGCTCCAATCATTTTCCGGTCCGCAGTTGGGCGCGCTTGTCGTCCGCGAAGCAGTGCGCCGCGCCGGCTTGGGAATCATTCCAAAGGCCGAAGAAGACTCCGCTGAAACAGGCGCCCTCAAGCTCGAATTCATTGACGAGTGCATCATGGGCTGCGTGCTCCAGGCCGGACTCGGCCAGAATCCAGCTCGCCAGGCCGCTATATATGGAGGGCTTTCGCCGCAGGCCGGCGCGTTCACCATTAACCAGGTCTGCGGATCGGGTCTGAAGGCTGTGGCCCTTGCGGCTCAGGCCATCCAGACCGGAAATACGGAAGTGGTTATTGCCGGTGGCATGGAATCGATGACCAACGCACCGTATCTGCTGCCGCAGGCGCGTGCAGGCTATCGCATGGGCAACGGTACGCTTGTCGATTCAATGATCAACGACGGCCTTTGGGAGGCGTACCGGGGCTTCCACATGGGCGTGGGCGCGGAGATGATCGCCGCCAAATACGGCATCACGCGCGAACAGCAGGATGCGTTTGCAGTCGAGTCGCATCGGCGCGCTGCGGAAGCCACAGCCGCGGGATTCTTTCGCGATGAGATCCTTCCAGTTGAGATTCCCCCAGCAAAAAAGGGCGCCGCTGCCCGCGTCTTCGATGCTGACGAGTCCGTTCGTCCCGAAACCAGTGCGGAGATTCTCGCCGGGCTCAAGCCGGCGTTTCAGAAGGACGGCACGGTCACCGCAGGAAATTCCCCCGGCGTAAGCGACGGCGCAGCGGCGTTGCTGGTCACCAGCGCAGAGCGAGCGCAGGCTCTCGGCCTCAATCCGCTCGCCGTAATTCGCGCCCAGTCCACCAGCGGCGTTGAGCCGGAGTGGTTCGGTCTCGCCCCCATTGCTGCCGTGCGCAAGGTTGCTGCTCGCGCAGGATGGTCCCTCGCGGACGTGGATCTCTTCGAGCTGAACGAGGCATTCTCCGTGCAGGCGCTCGCCGTGAACCGGGACCTCGGCCTCGATCCCGCGAAGGTCAACGTTCACGGCGGATCAGTGGCCATTGGACACCCCATCGGCGCCAGCGGGGCACGGGTTCTGGTCACCCTGCTCCACGCGCTGCAGCGGCATGGAAAGTCGAAAGGCATTGCGGCGCTATGCCTCGGCGGCGGCAACGCCGTGGCCCTGGCCGTCGAACGTCCCTGAGTCACCCCGCCCAGACCTCGTTCAGCCCCGAACTGTCCGGAATCGAACACCCTCACTTCGGAAGCGGTCACCACTAGTCGAATCCAGATCATCGCCATCGCCGCCAAGTAACGTATTTTCAGCTATCTACAGTTAATGCTTCTTTGGCAAGGCAAGTGCTATATCCAAGGTGTCATGGATATAGCCCGCCCAGATTTGAAGAAGAAAAAGACTCGGCAGCTCGTTATCTACGCTGCCGTCGGAGTGGTAGTTCTAGCGGCCCTCGCAGTCGGAGTCTCCCGGCTCAAGCCCGCATCGCCCACGGTAGATCGCTCGACCATCTGGCCAGATACGGTCAAGCGTGCGGACTTGACCATCCAGGTGCGCGGATCGACCGGCAGTCTGGTGCCGCGCGAAGACTCAATCGAGCTCATTCCCGCCCAGACCGATGCCACAGTTGTCCGAATCATCGCCTTGCCCGGCGCCACTGTAACCCCGGACACCGTGGTTATGGACATGAGCGATCCGCAGCTTCAGCAGGAGTTGCTCAGCGCGCAATCGGCGCTGAAGGGTGCCGAGGCTGACTACAAGAGCCTCAACGCCACGCTGCAAAGCACGCTCATGGATAAGAAAATTGCCGCCGCGCAGGTGAACGCGTCCTACGCAACGGACCTCCGCCAAGCTCAGACAGACGAGCAACTCTACAAGCTGGGTGTGGTTTCCGGCGTGGTTGCTGGCGCGTCGAAAAATACCGCTGACCAGCTGACAGCCCAGAAGAAGCTCTCAGAAGAGCAGCTCGATGTGAATACGAAAGTGATCGAGGTCCAGCTCGCATCCGCAGCCACCAAAGTCGAGCAGGCCAAGGCGCAACTCGATCTCTATCAGAAGCAAGCGGAAGCGCTTCACGTCCGGGCCGGCATCTCCGGTGTGCTCGCACAGCTTCCTGTCCCATTGCAGGTCGGCCAGCACGTCACCGCGGGAACCTCGGTGGCCAAAGTGATTCAGAAGGACAAGCTCAAAGCCGCCCTTCAAATCGCCGAGACCCAGGCCCGCGACATTCAACTCGGTCAGCCCGCGTCCATCGACACGCATAACGGCATTATTCCCGGCCATGTTTCCAGAATTGACCCATCCGTATTGAACGGAACGGTCACCGTTGACGTAGCTCTTGATGGACCGTTGCCGCCAGGGGCGCGGCCAGATCTGAGCGTGGATGGAACCATCAACTTGGCGATGTTGAAGGATGTGCTGCAAGTGGGCCGTCCGGCTCTGGGAAATGAAAACACTACCCTGAGCCTCTTCAAGGAAGACCCCGACGGAAAAGGAGCTGTGCGTGTCCCAGTGAAGGTAGGCCGCGCCTCAGTCAACAGCATTCAGGTGCTTGAGGGGTTGAAGGAGGGAGACGTTGTGATCCTCTCCGACATGTCGCATGAGGATGGCGTAGACCGCATCCGGCTGGAATAACAGAGAACAGGGAATAGGGACCAAGGCGACGCGGTCGGCGGGCCTTTTAACTGACCACTAACCACTAACCACTGATCACTAAAGAGGGGGACAAGGATGGCGAACGATAATCTGATCGAAATTGAGGACCTGACCAAGGTCTTCTACACCGACGAAGTGGAGACGCATGCGCTCTCCGGCATTCACCTCACCATCGCGCGTGGCGAATACGTGGCCATGTCGGGCCCGTCTGGCTGCGGCAAGTCCACGCTGCTCTCCATTCTCGGCCTGCTGGATACGCCGACCGGGGGCAAATACCTGCTCAACAACAAGCCGGTGGAGAGCCTCAGCTTCGGCGACCGCTCGCGCATCCGCAATCAGGAAATCGGCTTCATCTTCCAGAGCTTCAACCTTATCGGTGACCTCACGGTTGAAGAGAACGTTGAGCTGCCGCTCACCTATCGCGCCGGCATGCCCTCGGCCGAGCGCAAGGGCCGCGTGAAGGAAGCCCTGGAGCGCGTGAACATGGCGCATCGCATGAAGCATTATCCCGCCCAGCTCTCTGGCGGTCAGCAGCAGCGTGTCGCCGTGGCCCGTGCGCTTGCTGGCTCACCTTCTGTCCTGCTGGCTGACGAGCCCACCGGCAACCTTGACTCGAAGAACGGCGAAGCCGTCATGCATCTGCTCGCCGATCTCCATCGCGAGGGTTCCACCATCTGCATGGTCACGCACGATCCGCGTTTCGCAAAGCATGCGCAGCGCGAAGTGCACCTGTTCGACGGTAAGGTGGTTTCCGAAGACGAGCTCAAAAAACTCACCGAAGAAGTCGAGGCATAATCATGTCGTTCCGCAACTTGCTTCAGGACATGCGCTATGCGCTGCGGCAGTTGCGGCGCGCTCCCGGCTTCGCGTTTACTACCCTCCTATGCAGGCCCTCGGTGTGGGCAGTGGCGTCCCATTGGCGTTGACAAGCGCTCCGATGATACTGGTCCTGTGTGCCGCGGCGGCGGGCTTCATTTCCGCACGCCGCGCCGCTTCCATTGAACCCATCCAAGCTTTGCGTACCGAATAATCTTTCCTTGGAGAACAGACTCGATATGAACACACTGACTCAAGATATTCGCTACGCGCTTCGCCAGTTGCGCAAATCGCCGGCCTTCACGCTTACGGTGATCATTACGCTTGCACTCGGCATCGGCGCCAATGCTGCGGTCTTCACTCTCTTCGACCAGGTGCTGCTGCGTATGTTGCCCGTTGAGAAGCCGAAGGAGTTGGTGCGCTTTGTGTGGAGTGGCGGATTCAGCGGCTCCATGAGCAGTTTCGGAGGCGACACACCCGACCATCACAATTATTTTTCGTACCCCATGTATAAAGACCTGCGCGACCATAACCAGGTCTTCGATGGAGTGATTGCTGCAGACAAGGCGCAGGCGGGCGTCTCGTGGCACAACTCCGCTGAGAGCAAAGACGTCGAAGTAATCTCGGGAAATTATTTTGAGGTGCTTGGATTGAAGCCGGCGTTAGGCCGTCTGCTTTCGCCTCAGGACGATACAGTAAAGAACGCCAACCCCGTGGCGGTGCTCAGCTACAACTACTGGAAAACGCGCTTCGCCGGTGCTCGGGATGTCGCGGGACAGACTCTGCTGATCAACGGACACTCGTTCACGATCCTCGGTGTCGCCCCGCCGAATTTCGATTCTGCAATCGGCGGATACAAGCCAGGTGTCTTTGTCCCCATGAGCATGGTTGAAGTGGCGATGCCGTGGATGGCGCCGCGCGATGACTTGAACAACCATCAGTCGGCGTGGCTGGTTATGGTGGCGCGCCTCAAGCCGGGCGTTTCCATGACCCAGGCTGAGGCCAGCATGGGACCGCTCTGGCATAGCTTGCGCACCAACGAATTCGCGCTCTACAAATCGCATTCTGAGCGCTTCAGACACAACTTCATCGACAAATCTCACCTCCAGGTTGTCGACGATTCGAAGGGCTTCGCACCGGAGCGGATCGATCTCGAGAAGCCGCTCGTGATCCTGATGAGCATGGCCGGTCTGCTCGTTGCAATGTGTGCAATCAACGTCGCAACGCTGCTGCTTCTTCGATCCGCGGGCCGTGTGCGCGAAATCTCCATGCGCTATGCTCTCGGCGCAAAGCGGGGCCAGATTGTGTCGCAGTTGCTGGTTGAGGGCGGCCTTCTCGGACTCGCCGGAGCCGCCGCGGGAATTGCCCTTGCGCCGGCAGTGGCCACAACATTGGTGCGCATCATGACCAGCTCCGATCCGGGAAGTGAACCTTACTCCACATCCATCGACGGACGCGTTCTGCTGTTCACTTTGGGGATTTCGGTTTTTGTGAGTTTGCTGTTCAGCATCGCCCCGGCGCTTCATTTCCTCAGGCCGAATCTTGCCGGCGCATTGCGGCAGAATTCAGGAACCGCATCGAAAGCCTCGCAGCGATTCCGCAAGATTGCCGTCGGTGTGCAGATTGTCCTCAGCGTGATTCTGCTTGGCGGCGCAGGCCTTTTTGTGCGCACCCTAGACAATCTTCGCCATGAACGTGTGGGTTTTGAAACCGCAAATGTCGCGACCTTCGCACTCGATCCCACCAGTTCCGGCTACGGCGAGGACCGCACAGCGCAAATCGTCATACACTCGCTCGAAGCAGTCCGCGCCATCCCTGGCGTTCTGTCCGTTGCAGCAACAACCGACCCCGAACTTTCCGGAAACGATGAGACGTCGAACTTTTCCGTTCAGGGGTATAAGGCATCTGAAGAAGAAAATATGAACTTCGAGCAGCCAAGGATCACGCCGGACTATTTCGCCACACTACGTCAGCCGATCCTGGTGGGAAGAGAATTCACGCCGGCCGATGTCATAGGCCAGCCAAATGTTGCCGTGGTTAACTTGACCTTTGCCAAGCGCTTCTTCGGCTCGCCGCAAAACGCAATCGGGCGCGCGATTGGAGAGGGTGGAGGAAACGATGTAAAGTTCGACACCACCATCGTCGGTGTCGTTGGCGACATCAAGCACACCGATCTGCGCACCCAACTTGGCGGTGCAGTTTACATGCCCTACCTGCAGCAGAAGCATCCAGGCGGAGTGGTTGTGTATCTACACACCGCGCAGGCGCCGACAATGGTTGAGCCGGCCATTCGCCAGACAATCCATCAGCTGGATTCAACACTCGTTGTGGACGGCCTGCGCACCATGGACGAGCAGGTAAGCCGCAGCGCCTCGGATGAACGCGCGCTTGCCTTCCTCGCCGTCGGATTTTCCATCCTGGCCATGGTGCTGGCTGCCGTTGGATTCTACGGTGTGCTGGCCTACTCCATTGAGCAGAGGACGCGCGAGATCGGCGTACGGCTTGCGTTGGGCTCACAGCGCCGCGGCGTGGTTCTCCTGGTAGTTCGCGAGATGGGCATCATCGCCGCCGCCGCCACCATTGTCGCCCTTCCATCTGTCGTCGCATTGGCTCGCCTCTTCAAGAGCCAACTCTACGGCGTCACCACGTTTGATCCAGTGACTCTTGGAGGATCGGTAATTCTGACCGCGGTCATGGTAGCTCTCGCCGCAGCTCTTCCCGCGCACCGAGCCGCGACGGTTGAGCCCATGCGAGCATTGAGAACGGAGTGATAGAGACTGCCTGATTGTGTTTTGAAGGCACGACTCTGTGAAAGGAGATTTGCGATGCGATCGGTTCTACAAGATTTGCGCTACGCGTTGAGAAGGTTGCGTATGTCGCCGGGATTTACTTTCACCGCTGTCACCGTGCTTGCGTTGGGCATCGGAGCTAACATCGCAGTCTTCACCATTCTTAACGGCATATTCCTTCGCCCGCTGCCTTATGCGCATTCGGATCGCATTGTAACGATTGAGCTCGTCAGCCCCATGCCTTACTTCAGCATGACCTACGCAAACATGCTGCAGTTACGCGATGCGGGCGGGCGCGACTTACAAATGGGAGCGGCACTGGGCGGCTCGAGGGCCAGCCTTGTCGGGCCCGGAGGACGCTTGCAGGCGGAGCGAACCGAAGTCGATGAGAACCTGTTTCCGATGCTGGGTGTCCAGCCCATCCTGGGCCGCGTCTTCCGTCCCGAGGAAACCGACAAGGGCCTCAACCATGTCGTGCTGCTTGGCGAAGACGTATGGCGCAGGCTTTACTTGAGCGATCCGCGGATCGTGGGCAAAACGGTCGCCATTCGCGGCGATTCGTACACCATTCTTGGCGTCATGCCGCGCAGCTTCGCATTTCCATTCGGCGAAAGCTCCCCACAGATCTGGTCGCCGGCCGAGATCGCACCGGCGGCCCGGACGGCGATGAGCGGCACCGGGGCAAAGTTTCTCTATTACGTCTATGCGCGCCTGCCCAAGGACATGACCCAGGCGCAGTTGGTCGATGTGTTAAACCGCGCACAAATGGTGATTTCGAAAGAGGTGCCCAAGGATAATGAAGAGTGGCCCACGCGTGTGAAGATCAACAGCTACCAGGATTCGTTGAATGCCGAAGCACGCAAGCCGCTGTTTCTCCTCGCGGGAGTAGTCTTCGGCATCTGGGCTCTCGCCTGTCTCAACGTCACCAGCCTCATGCTGGCTCGCGCAGTTTCGCGTGTGCGCGAACAGGCAGTGCGCTCCGCGTTGGGCGCCAGCCGCATGCGTTTGCTGCAGCAGAGTATCGTGGAAAGCCTGCTCTTGAGCGGCATCGGCGCCACGGCAGGCATGCTGGTTGGCCAATCCGTCATCAAATTACTTTGGCGCCAGATCAACCGGAAGCTGCCCCTCGCCTCGACCATCCACGTGGATTGGCGCGTGATGGCCGCATTAGCCGTGCTGACGCTCGTTACTGCCTGCATCACCGGCATCATCCCCGCGCTGCGCTCTACGCGGCACAGTGTGCAGGAGTCAATGCATGGCGCTAACAGCACCGCCACCGCGGCCCAGAACCGGACGCGGGAGGTGCTCGTAGTCGCACAACTGGCGCTCACACTTGTCTTCCTTGTAGGAGCGGGGCTGTTTCTACGCACCATTCAAGCGCTGCGCCAGGCACAGCTTGGTTTTTCACAGCAAAATGTACTCACCGGTGGCGTCATTCTCAACGGCTCCTCAAACGAGGAACCAAACGACCCGCATATGCAGACCAACATTGTCCGCACATCGTATCTACCACTGCTCCAGCGTCTGCGTGCAATTCCGGGCATGCAGGTGGCCGCGCTCAGTTCCGTGCTGCCGCTGCGCAGCGAGATGAGCGTCAGCATTTGTTCAGGGCTGGATCATGAAGATCAGGGAGCGAAGAGAGCCTGCGCCCAAGGCCGTCTTGCTTCCGCCGGTTTGACCGATGCGCTCGGAATCCCCATCCTGCGGGGCCGGTTCTTTACCGAGGAGGACGCGGCTGGCGCGCCGATTGCGGTCGTGGTCAATGAGGCCTTCGCCAAACAGTTCTCACCTGACAAGGATCCAATCGGCCGGATTTACTCGATGGGCAAGAAGGGGCCATTTGCAAACGGGCACATCGTGGGCGTCATCAGCGACACAAAGCAAACGAATGTGACCGACGCAGCCCGGCCGGAGGTTTATTTCTGCCTCGCGCAGATTGAGCCGGGAACGCCGCTCTATGGAATCGCCATCGCCTTCATGCAGGTTGCCATCCGCGCCCAGATTCCTGCCGATTCCCTGCGCGCGCAGTTCGACAAGGTACTGCACGAAGTCGCTCCCGACGCCACCACTACTGAAGTGAAGACCATTCACGAGGCCGTCGAGGATTCGTTTGGTAGCCAGAAGCTGATTGCGCGCCTGCTCGAGAGTTTTGCAGGATTGGCGTTGATGATTGCCTCTGTGGGCCTCTATGGTCTGTTGTCTTTCACGGTTGCTCAGCGCACACGCGAGATCGGAGTACGCATCGCGCTTGGCGCACCGCAGGCAAACATTCTCTCTCTTGTCCTTCGGCGCGCATTTCTGCTGGTTATAGTGGGATTGAGTGCCGGCAGCGTCCTTGCCTGGTTCGCCGTGCGCGTCACTAGCGGCTATATCTATGGAGTCCAGGCCCACGACACACTAACGTTTATGGCAGTCGTTGTTGTGCTTGGCTCTGCCTCTTTCCTGGCCTCATGGCTGCCGGCGCGCCGCGCTGCCGCTGTGGACCCCACAATAGCTTTGAGATCGGAGTAACACCATGATCGAACTGAAAAACGTAGAACGCAGTTACAAAACAGGCCACACCGAAACCTGGGTGTTGCGCCGCGTGGGACTTACCATCAAAGAGGGCGAGTTTGTCACCGTCATGGGCCCATCCGGGGCAGGGAAGTCCTCGCTCCTGAATGTCCTTGCCTTGCTCGACGATGGCTGGCTCGGAGAATATTGGTTCGGCGACACGCCCGCGCACAAGCTCAATCGGAAGCAGCGCGCCGACCTCGCCCGCCAGCGCATCGGCATGGTCTTCCAGAGTTATCACCTGCTCGACGATCTTACCGTCGCGGTAAACATCGACTTACCGCTGAGTTACAAGAACCTGCCCGCCAAAGAGCGGCAGGCAATGGTTGCGGACATTCTTGACCGATTTCAGATTGTGGCCAAGAAAGATCTGTTTCCATCCCAGCTGTCCGGTGGCCAGCAACAACTTGTCGGCATCGCTCGCGCGGTGGTCCATGCCCCAGCACTGTTGCTCGCTGACGAGCCAACGGGCAACCTGCACTCAACGCAGGCTCGCGAAATCATGGAACTCTTCTGCCAGCTCAACAGTCAGGGCACAACCATCGTGCAGGTAACTCACTCTGAAGAAAACGCGCGCTACGGCAAGCGCATCCTTGAGCTGCGCGACGGCTGGCTTACGCGCGATGAAGCTGTCGAGCCAAGGACAATGGAGGTCGGCGCAAAGTGAATCAGGTCAAGTCCATTTCGACTGGCGGCATCAAGTCCGCTGTTGCCATTGTTCTTTTGCAGGCGAACCTGGCTTTGGTTACTCTGCCGGCAGCCGCTCAGCAGACTCAGACCCCAGCGCCTACACAAACTGTGCCGGAGTCACCCGCGCCCACAACGCAGAATTCTACCGCGGCGCCTGCATCCCTTGCGCAACAAGCCCAGCAGGTAAAGCAGCAGGCATATGCGCCGCCCACTTCGTTTCATGTGGAAATGCCCCACTCGCGCAACCCGCTTGCGCCCTATATGCCCGCCACTGCGCCAGAACTGAACATGGCCAACTCACCGCGCCTGGAAAACATAATCCGCGATGGAAAGATCTATCTCTCACTGAAGGATGCGATCGCGGTGGCCATTGAAAATAACCTCGACCTGGCCTATTTCCGCTATAACTTCCCCATAGCTCAAACCGATATCCTGCGTACCAAATCGGGCGCGTCGGCCAACGGTGTCAACACCGCTATCGTGCAGTCCACCCAAGGCGGTTTTGCCTCTTCCGGTGGCGGAGGAGGCGGGTCGGGAGCCGGATTTTCCGCCGGCAACGGCGGTATCGTTACCTCGACGCTCGGCGCAGGAACACAGGTTTCGTCATTCGATCCCTTCCTCACCTTCCAGGGATTCGTTGATCACACCACCACACAGGAGGCCAACCAATTCCTGAACGGTGTGCCTGTTCTCAAGACCAACACCATTGAGGTCTTGTCCAGCTACTCTCAGTCCTTCCCCATTGGTACGGGCGTCCAGGTCAACTATCTCGGCCAGCGTGTCGCAAGCAACGGTCCTTACAACGCCATCAATCCAGACCTCTTTTCCAGATTTCAGGCGATCATTCAGCAGCCCGTTCTTGCCGGATTCGGCATCGCCACCAATGAGCGCTTTATTCGCATCGCCAAGCGCAACGCCCAGATCACCGATCTTGCGTTCAAAGCACAGGTCATCGCGACTGTGACCCAGGTGCAAAACATCTACTGGGACCTCGTGAATGCATACGAGAGCGAGCAGATCAGCGAGCGCTCTCTCGGCTTCGCCAACAAGAATCTCTCCGATGATCAGAAGCAGCTTGATCTCCAGGCCATCCCCGCGATGCAGGTGATGACGGATCAGTCTGCCGTGGCTACCGCCGAAGGCTCCCTCACGGTGGCACGTGCGAGCCTTCGATTGAACGAGCTGCTGATGAAGAACGCGCTCACCAAGGTCGATGACCCCATCATCGACGAGATGCCGGTCATTCCGCTCGACCTGCACGGGGAGCCCGACCCCAATGCCGACAAAGCCATCGACGCCCTCATCGCCACGGCCGAGAAGAAGCGGCCCGAGGTTGCAATTTACAAGATGCAGGCCGAAGTGCAGAAGCAGTCTCTGAAGGACATCAACAGCGAGCTCTTGCCCACTCTCAGCATGTATGGCGAATACGTCGGCGCAGGTACCGCCGGTCCCAAGAACCCCAACTGTAGCCTTAGCGCGCAGGAGTGCTCCACCAATCTTCCCACGGGCTTTGGCAGCATGTTCGAGAACACATTCAATTACTCGTCCCCGGAATACCAGGTCGGCATGACGCTTAGCATCAATCTACGCAACCGCCAGGCCAAGGCCGATCAATTCCGCGCTGTGTTGCAGTATCGCCAGAGCCAGATCTCCTCCGAGCAGCAGCAGAAGACGATTCTCTTCGACGTGCGCAACTCGAAGTTTGCTCTGGAGCAGGCTCAGGCACAGGTTGATTCTGCCCAGAAAGCGCGTGACCTTGCCCAGAAGTTCTTCGACATCACGAAACAGGAACAAGTGCTCGGAGCGAAATCCGGCCTCGACACACTGAACGCGGAAAGCGCGCTCGCCCTCGCCGATGAAGCTTTGGACGCAGCGCAAACCAACTACGAGAAGAAGAAGGTAGACATCGACCGCGCCACAGGCGAAACGCTGGAGCGGACCGGGGTGTCCATCGATGACGCAAAATCGGGGGTGGTCGCGCGTGTGCCATAAAATCGCACTAGTAACCATCAAAGCCCCGAGCTCAAGGGGTGCGGAACCGAAAGCAGGACAATCCTCACAATGACCGACGCTCGCAAGCAAGAGAATATCCGTGTTCTGGTCGCCGACGATCAACCCTCGATCCTTGAGGCTGTCGAACTTCTTCTCGCTCCACACGGCATCGCAGTGGACTGCGTGCGTTCTCCTCGATTGCTTCTTGAGGCGCTTGGTCAAAACGACTACGACGTCCTTCTCATCGACCTCAACTACACCCGGGACACCACGTCCGGCCAGGAAGGTCTCGATCTGCTCGCGCGCATTCAGGAGTTCGATGCGCGCCTGCCCGTCATCGTGATGACCGCGTGGGGAAACATCGACCTTGCCGTCGAATCCATCAAGCGTGGTGCCCGCGACTTCGTCCAAAAGCCTTGGGAGAACGAGCGGCTTCTTTCGCTCATTCGCGTTCATGCGGAGTTGCATTCTGCTCTGCGTCGCGCTCGCCATCTTGAACTGGAAAACCGTCTGCTGCGCGCCGAAGGGATGCCGGAGTTTATCGCCGGCGCGCCTTCCATGCAGCCCGTGCTTGAACTCATAGCGCAGGTCGGTCCGTCCGACGCCAATGTCCTCATCACTGGCGAACACGGCACAGGCAAGGAGATCGTCGCCAAGCTGCTCCATGCGGCTTCGCCTCGCTCCCGCATGGCAATGGTGGCTGTTAATGCCGGAGGTTTGCCCGAGGGCACCTTCGAAAGCGAGATATTCGGCCACGTGAAAGGCGCATTCACTGATGCGCGCACAGATCGCATTGGCCGATTCGAACTCGCCAATGGCGGCACGCTCTTCCTCGACGAAATTGCCAACGTGCCCATTCGACAACAGGCCAAGCTGCTCCGTGTCCTCGAGACCGGCGAACTGGAACGCGTCGGCTCGTCGCAAACCCGCCGCGTCGATGTTCGCATCCTCTCCGCTACCAACGCCCTGTTGCATGAGGAGGCCAAGGCCGGAAACTTCCGCGAAGATCTCCTTTTCCGCATCAACACGGTCGAGATCCATCTACCCGCGCTTCGCGAGCGCCGCGAAGATATTCCACTGCTGGCCGCGCACTTCCTTGGCCGGAACAAAACCCGCTATCGTAAACAGGTCAGCGGTTTCTCCCCGGCCGCCATGCGCCACATGCTTCAATACCCCTGGCCCGGGAACGTGCGCGAACTCGAGCACACGGTGGAGCGCGCCGTGCTGCTGTGCCGTGGAGAAGAAGTAGAGCCCGGCAACCTGATCATTGCGGGCACGCGCACTTCTCCCGAGTCTTTTGAAAACATGAGCATCGATGAAGTGGAAGCGCTGCTCATCAAAAAGGTGATGCGGCGCTGCGACGGCAACATCTCGCAGGCAGCCGAGTCCCTGGGACTCAGTCGCGCCGCACTCTATCGCCGCATCGAAAAGTATGGACTCTAAGAAGCTCGTCCGCAGACGCCGTCGCTCGGCCGTCCGCCGTGCGTGGCTTTATTGCCTGTTCCTTGCGCTGCCTGCGTTCATTTTTGCGTCCATCTTTCTTTACCAGCGCGACTTCACTCTGGCGCCATCGCTGCTGATTCTCGGCTGCCTTTCAATCTATCTCGCGCTTGTCGCTGCCGCGCTCATCGAGACCATGGTGCGGCCCCTCCAGACTCTCTCCAACGTCGTCTCATCCTTGCGCGAGGGGGATTACTCGTTTCGTGCCCGTGGAGCATCTTCGCGCGACGCCATCGGCGAACTGGCTGCGGAGGTGAACGCACTCGCTGATCTGCTGCAGAAGCAACGCGTACGCTCGCTCGAAGCCACGGCTCTGCTGGGCCGCATTCTTGAGGTCATGCACGCCCCCCTCTTTGCCTTCGATCGCGAAAATCTTCTCCAGTTGGTGAACAACGCGGGCTTGCGCCTACTGGGATTGCCCTATGCTCGCTGCTTTGGCCGCACCGCGCGCGAACTCAATCTGGAAGACCTCCTCGAGGCCCCGGATCAATCCGTTCATTCCTTCGGCACCCACTCCACTCGCTGGCTGTTGCGCAAAGCCGTCTTCCGGCAGGACGGTGCGCCGCATACGCTCTTGCTGCTCGCGGACGTTAGCCTTCCGCTGCAGGAGGAAGAACAGGCCGCGTGGAAGCGCCTCATTCGCGTCCTTGGCCACGAGTTATCGAACTCCCTGGCTCCAATCAAATCCATTGCCGGAAGCCTTCTGGCACGCGTCGCCCAGCTGGGCAAAATCGAAGCCGAAGACGATACGGCCATGCGTGATTTTCGCCGCGGACTTGGCGTAATTGAGAGCCGGGCAGACTCCCTTCATCGCTTCGTCCAGTCGTACCGCCTCCTCGCGCAGTTGCCACCGCCGCACCTCAAGCCGGTCGCCATTGCGGCCCTGCTTGAGCGGGTCGCCCATCTTGAGCAGCGTCTCCCCGTCGAACTCGAAACAGGCCCCCTCATCACTCTGCTCGCCGATTCTGACCAATTGGAGCAGATGTTCATCAACTTGCTTGCCAATGCTGTGGATGCCTCGCTTGCCAACGGATCGCACCCGGTTCGTGCCACCTGGCAGCGCACGGAATCCAACCTGGTCGTTACCATTGAAGATCGTGGTATGGGCATCGCCAACACGGACAACCTCTTTGTCCCCTTCTACACCACCAAGCCATCCGGCAGCGGAGTGGGACTGGCTCTGGCGCAGCAGATCGCACGCGCGCACGGCGGCGAAATCCGCTTGCTCAATCGAGAAGATGGTGAGGGTGCCCGCGCCACGGTCCGCCTGCCGCTCATGCAAAACTGACAGGTCCGCATCGTTGAATTGAAATATGGTTCGTGACCTGTTCTACGTGATAGTTAATCCACGCGCTCCCCGCGTATCAATCTCTGTCGCCATCACGCAGTTGCGCCCGCTGTTTTTGGCCTTGTAAAGAGCTGCGTCGGCGGCCTGAATGATCGCCTCGTAGTCGCCAGGAATCCCGGATGCCACACCGAAGCTTGCCGTAATTTGCAATGCGAGTTCTCCGTCCACAATGCGTGCCGCCTGCACAGCCATGCGGAGTTGTTCAGCTCGAAGCCGCGCGCCCACGAAACTCGAGCCCGGCAAAATGATCATCAATTCCTCGCCGCCATAGCGGCCAACCCAGTCGTAGTTGCGCACCGCTCGCTGAATAATGCTGCTTATCTCCTTCAGCACCAGGTCTCCTGCAGGGTGGCCGTATGTGTCATTCACATTCTTGAAGTGATCCAGGTCCACAAGAATCACCGTCAGCGGCGTCCGATCGCGCTCCGACCGATCCACCTCCTGCCGCAACCGCTCCATGATAATGCGGTGGTTCCATAGGCCTGTCAGGTCGTCGCGCTCTGCATACTGGCGCATCTTCTCCTGGGTCCGCAGCAGTTCGGCTTTCTCGTGCTCCAGGTCTTCGGTTCGTTTCTTAACCGCCGACTCCAATTGCCGTTTCTGCTTCAGCAGATGCTGAATGCGTCCCCGCCAAACGAGAACCACGCAGATGCCGGCAATTAGTGCCAGCGCAAGCCGCAGCATCACGCTTTGCCACCAGCGCGGAGTGATTTGAAAAGTCATCGCGGAAACCGGGCTGACAAGTTCGCCGGAGTCATCCACTCTCGCCACATCAAAGCGGTAAGTGCCGGGATCGAGGCGCGCATAGCGAACTGTTCGATCCGCCGTGTCCACCCACTCCTGCTCAAGCCCCTCCAGCCGGTAGCGGAAGTGAATGTGACGGTGATCGCGAAAGCTCAGTGATGCAATCAAAATAGTGAGCGGGGCCGGCTTCCAGTCAACCTTGTCTCCCTCGGCCAGGATCCGGTTGCCGAATGCCACCTGCGAAATGACCGGAGCTTGCGGTGCTCCCGTATAGGAATCCTGCGGACTCAACGCATGTGCCAGCCCCCCAGAAGTTCCAATCCACAGGCTGCCATCCTCGCCCTCGCTCAAAGCATAAGCATCCAGATCATCCCAGATCAAACCATCGTCCTGGGTAAAGCTTCGCCAGTGGTGGCCATCGTACAAAGTAAGGCCTGCGTCCTCGCCCACCCATACCCATCCTCGATGGTCCACAAGCAATGAAACCACTTGGTCAGAGACAAGGTGCGTCCGCGGAATGTGCTCGGATTCCACGATTCGATCACCAACAACACGCAGTCGCATCAATCCAGCAAATGCCCCAGTCACCCATAAATTCCCCTGGTGGTCCGCTGCTACATGGAACGGATTGACCCCTGAGAGTCCGGCATCGATGCGGTGCCAGCCGCCCCCATCCAGCCGGAAGAGGCCCCCATCTGAAGCTGCCCACAGGCGTTTTTCATTGTCCAGGCTCAGATCGGTAAAGCGCTTCCCCGGATCAGCGATTGCCTTGTCTTCCACCAACTTCGGTGTCCGGTCTCCCGCAGCGGAATTCACCACGTACAGGCCCGCCCCGGTAGCTATCCAGATGTGGTCGCCCTCACTAAGCATCCGGTAGACCTCCGGCACCTTCCATTGGCTGCCCGCGAGCGTCTTCGTGTCGATTCTTGCCAGGCTGCCGGCCGCGCTGCCCATCCAGATTGCGCCGTCCGCACCCTCCGCCAGCGACACCGCGCGCGCCGTCTGGATGCCTGCTCCGTGCCACGCAGTCGCAGTCGAAGCGCCGGCAGCAATGGAGTCCAAACCGGACTCCGTCCCAATCCAAAGTCGCCCAGTTCGGTCGCGGAGCGCTGCCCACACAATGTCGTCGCTCAGGCCGTCCGCCATCGTGTACGCTTCCCAACGGTCCTGGCCAACCCAGCGCTTCAACCCATGACCCACCTCGCCCATCCAGATCGATCCTTCGCGATCCACGAACAGGGCCGAAATGTCATAGCGGGATAGTCCGTTGGCCGTGGTGATCATGCGCCAGTGGCCGTTCTCCCAGAGCCCTAACCCTGAGCCCTGTGAACCGGCGACGCGTCCCCTGGCGTCTTCCACCAGTGCGGCATAGGGCACATAGGTCGCCGATCCGGGAAGATCGTGCAACTCGAATCGATTCTCTGACGGAATCAATTCGCCCACATGCGCGGTCCCACGCATCCAAAGATGGCCGTTCCCGGCAAGCAGCAAATGGTGCCACGGTCCGTCGGGAAGATGAAGCGCGGCAGCCATCCGCGTGGTCTTTCCACCCGCCACCCGGCACAGATCCAGATCGCAGCCATACCACAGAACGCCTCCGTGGCCCGTGTGTCCCGGCCCTTGAGCTGGTTCCGGCTCATATTGCAGGCTCCAAATTGCGTTGCCTTCAAGGTGCATCGGCTCTGCGGCCCACCGTTCCGGCTCTACATGACGCAGCAAGAATGCGCCGCTCCGATCCGCCGTGATCACTTCGTTGGCAGATACGGCAGTAAAGACCGTCCCGATCCTGTGCGAGAACTGGTTGACCGGCGCCGGCGCGCTCACGGCGGCGAACCGGCCGTTAGGCAGCCGAAAATAGATGCTGCTGGTGGTGCCTACCCAGAGTGTTCCATCCAGTCCCAGAAACAAGCTCTGAATTGTGTGTTCGGCGAGCCCGTCGCTCGAGCCGTACTGTTGAAAAAGGCTCCCGTCATAGCGGTACAGTCCGTTTTCCGTTCCCACCCAGAGATAGCCGGATTGGTCCTGCGCAAGGCAGTTCACATTCAGGTCGCCCAGGCCATCGCTGACGTCGCTGAAACTGAATTGCTGCGAGACACACCGGGGCACCACTAGACCGAGCACGGCCAGACCGCACATCAAAGTCCTGAGGATGTGATTAAGCTTGCGCCCCCCAGCTTGCACTGCTTGTCCTTCAAATCGGATTGAGTCAACTATATACCCGGTTGATACGGATGAAATACGTCTTGCGTGCCATATAAATCGCAGGTCATCGCGGGGCGGTTTGCGTTCTAATCGCAGAGAAGTGCGGCCTCGGGAAGGTCCTGCGCCGCGTCTTCAAACTCCACGTCTCCGTTCCCATTCATTCCAGAATCCAGATCGGTCCCCGCGTACCCGGCGAAGAAAGCCTCAACCTGTCCCAGCACTTCAGTCCCGGTCTTTGCGTGGTAAATGGCCGCACGCAGTTTCGCCCCGCCGGGCACGCCGTGGGTAAACCAGGTTGCAAACTGCTTCATCTTCCCAGCCGTCTCGCCCATGCGTTCGCTCCGCGGCAGTTCCTTTGTCGCCTCCTGCTCGGTAAGCAGCATCTGGAAGTAAGCGCGAATCATGCGGTAACGGTCTTCCACGGTGGGCCGCTCGTAGCTTCCCGTCGCCGTGTACTGCGCAATCTGGCGGAAGATCCACGGATTTGCCGGAGCCGCCCGCCCAATCATCACCGCATCGCAGCCCGTCAGCGCCACCATCGCGGCAGCATCTTCCGGCGTGCGAATGTCCCCATTGCCAATCACAGGAATGCCCACCGCTTGCTTCACGGCCGCAATCCACTCCCACTGCGCCTGGCCGCTGTAGCCCTGCTCCCGCGTTCGGGCGTGCAACGCAACTGCGTTCAGCCCCTCGGCCTCGGCCATCCGCGCCAGTTCCACACAGACAATCTGCTTCTCGTTCCACCCCATGCGGAACTTCACGGTGAAGGGAATCGTCACCGCCTTTCGGACCGTGCGAAAGATCTCGCCAATCTTGGGCAAGTCGCGCAACAATCCCGATCCGCCATTGCAGCCCACCACTCGCTTCGCCGGGCAGCCAAGATTCAAATCGACGGTATCGAAGCCCGTCTCCTCCACAATGCGCGCCGCCTCGGCCAGCGTCTCCGCATTGGAGCCGAAAAGCTGCGCACCGATCGGGTGCTCATCGTCGTAGAAAGTCAGGTAGCGTCGCCGTTTCGACTCCCGCATCCGTGAAAGTCCATCCGCCGAAGTAAACTCCGTCATCAGCAACCCGCACCCGGATTGAGCGTTTGTGACTGTCTCCTCGACCGAAGCGATTTCTGATCCCTGATCCCTGATCCCTGATCCCTGTTCCTTGGTGAACAGACTCGCATGCCGAATGAACCGCCGAAAGACAGTATCGGTCACCCCCGCCATGGGAGCGAGCACGGTAGCCGGACTCACCAGAACCGACCCAATCCGCACCTCCGCCGGTACCCGTGTTTCCGCGGGCATCTGGTGCTCCTTGGGGTTGTCCCAATCCTTGTTCACGGTAAAGCCCTTGCCAGCCATGGATTACTTTCTCTCGTGTCCTGTCTCTAAAGTCCATAACGTAAAATGGACGGTCATCCTGAGCGAACGGGGCCCCGAACGTTTTTCAGTTCGGGGGTGGTGAGTCGAAGGATCTGCTTTCGTTCTTCAATGAACTACATAGACACCACACCAGATCAACTCGGTAAATCAGCTACCTCGTAAACGAACGGCTTCCCGCGCGATTCCGGATCCCAGCCCGCCGCCATCGCCTCGCGAATGTGGTCGGCAACCTTGGGTGCCGATATGGGCAAACGCAAAGTCTGAACCGGCCCGTCCTCGCCGTCTGACTGCTTGCGAACCGCCGGATATTCGAGATAAAGCTCGCGCCGCACCGGCCCCACCACCCGAACATGAATAGCCATCCCGGTTGGATTCTGGTCCGCGCTCCAATTCTGCTCGCGATGCAGCTCCCACATCATCGGAAAACCATCAATCGTCACCGAGGATTGAATCGAGCGTTTCGTGTTTCGCAAGGCCATCTTGTTTCCAATTTCCGTCAGGAACTGTGAACTAAGAACTACGAACTAAGAACTAAGAACTACCATTGACGCAACGAGGCCCCCGCCGCGGCGGAGGCCCCAATCGTGCATTCCGGCTGATTCGGCGCCTGCTACTTTGCCGGCTGCTGTGCGTCCGCCTTCGCGTATTTGCGGCGGAACCGCTCAACGCGGCCTGCTGTGTCTACCAGTCGCTGCTTGCCCGTAAAGAACGGGTGGCAAGCCGAGCAGATTTCCACGTGAATGTCGCTCTTATGAGTCGAACGTGTCTCAAAGTTGTTTCCGCACGCGCACAGAACCCGCACTGCGGCATAGCTGGGATGAATCTTTTCCTTGGGCATCTACGAAACCTTTCCTGCAATCACTCTATTGTAAGGGGATTTGGATGCTTTAGCAATCCACGCCCTCTTCCCCAGCTCCAAACCGTCTCAGCTCGTCGGTTTAGCCGAGGCAGGCGCAGCAGCAGGCGGCTTCTTCCGGGGTTTCTTTGCAGGAGTCGGCGCGGGGCAAGGCTTCGGCGGAGGCGCCGCAGCCGCTGCAACTCGAGCCGCAGTCAGCGTCTGCACCGTCTTCCGCAAATCGCTCGTCTGCTGTTCCTGCGCGGCCGCAATCTCCTGCACCCGGTCGTCCAGCGACTTCAGCGCGGTTCCCAGTCCGCTCAGGGCCTGTTCAAGCTGGGCTACCTGGTCCGGAGGCGCAGCAACACGCGCCGCTTCAACCACGCTCACCAGCACGTCATAAAGCGCCTCCGCGTTACGAGTCACCGGAAGCACCTTGCTCAGCGTGCCGGCATTCGCATCCGCCGCCTGTAGCAGCGAGGGCAGCGTCCCCTGCAAATCATGTTCAATGGCCGTGATATGCTCGCCCGTTTCGTCGCGCACGGTCCCGCGCTTCCACTTATCCAGCTTCACCGCGGTCACAGTCTGCAGCACCACATCCAGCGAAGGCTGCAAAAGCGCCGAGGGAGTAGACGCGGGAGCCGTAACTGCAACTGATGCAACAGATGGCGTCGATTGTGCGAGGCAAGCGATGCACGATGAAAGACTCAATCCGGCTATCAAAACTGCATGGGAAATCTGCATTGGTTGTTTCCTCTTACTCTGTTAGCGTCTCAAATCGGGGGCGGAGTTGCCTGATCCCTGCGAGACTCAACACCGCAAATTGTAAGGCCACAAGAGCGGCGGTGACGATAGGTCCTCTGCGTGGGACTCGTTGTCAATCGGGCTTCAAAGGTTCAACCGGAGGGTTGCGCTACATAGCTGACATGGCTGCAGAAATGGTTACAAAACATGCGAAAGGGTTGAACCTGTGGTTGCGACTCGTGGAGACACGTACCGTGGGGGCAGCCCGCCGAGATGTTTTTGATTGCTGAGAGTTTTCCATTTCGAGGCCAAGGGTTGCGGAGAATTAGCCATTTCTTTGGACAACGCACTGATTCTGTACGAGATAATGGCGTAAGGCATTGAAACTGTGTGAGTTATTTGTGTTGTTGTTGTCTGTGCAGATGCCCGAGTTCTTAGTTCGCAGTTCACAGTTCTTAGTTCCGAGTTCTTAGTTCACAGTCCCCGGCCCCTCAGCCCCAATCCCTGTTCCCTATTCCCTGATCCCTGTTCCCTATTCCCTGTCTTTCATCGCCTTCTCAATTCCCGCCTCCACCAGCGGAGCCATCACCGCATACCCGGCCGGCAGCGGATGAACGCCGTCGTGGCTCAGCGTGGCCGGAAGCCCATCCCGCTCATCCTTCATGGCCGCGTGGTAGTCCACATATACATGGCCCTTCTCCGCCGCATAGCCTTTCATCCAGGCGTTCAGCGCCAGCACCTTGGGCGCGGGAACCTTTCCCGGACTCCAGGGAAAATCGAACGCCGGCAGTACGGAGCACATCACCACGTGGATATGGTTCGCCACCGCAAGCTCCGCCATCGAGGCCAGATTGCCCTCAATCTCCTCCAGCGTCTCCGGCCCGGTGTTTCCGGCAATATCGTTGATGCCCGCCAGAATCACCACCGTCGTTGGCTTCAGATCAATCACATCCTGCCTGAACCGCACGAGCATCTGCGGCGTAGTCTGCCCGCTGATACCCCTGTTGACGTAAGGCTTGCCGGGAAAGTATCCATCCGGACCCTCAATCTTCCATCCCTGTGTGATGGAGTCGCCCATGAATACAACACGCTTTTCTCCCGGCGCCGGCAAGCCCAACTTCACATCGTTCTCCTTGAAATGGCCGAGCCATCCAAAATCGGTCAGCAACTGCCGGTCATGCTCATTCCAATAATCATTGTTGGGATGCCCGGACGGCGTCAGCGCGGGCGGAGCATTCGGAGTCAACCCCGGCGCGGCATTTGCGGGCGGAGCAGTTTGCGTCGGTGCGGGAGCCTTGGTCTCCGGCACGGTTCCAGGCTCCTGCGCCCTCAGTTGTGCCCCACCCACCAGCCCAGCCAAAGTCACCACCGTCAACAAAGCCATACGCTTCCCAATTCCAATCACGTGCAATCCTCCTAAGCCCAACCCCGGCCGCCAAAACTTAGAACTAAGAACTCAGAACTTCGAACTGTGAACTACCAACCGCCCACCGATTCTAGGCAATCGCGCCCGACTCTGGCTAATGCCCCTTTTCCACATTCGGCCCCCGGCAATGCACCGCCGCAGCCACTCGCCCGTTGCGCTACCCTTGAACTCAGATGACTGTCTGCCAAATTTGCGATGGAGTCGGCCTGGTAAGGGTCGTTTCCGCTTCCGGCCTCTGGGTCTCCCGCGCCTGTGAGTGCCAGGAACTGCTCCGCGAGGAACGCCGCATTGCCGCCGCGCACATTCCGGAGCGCTACCGCCATTACACCCTCGACGGATACGAGACCGCCTTCCGCGGAGCCGACCCCTCGCTGGGCCGCGCGCATCTCACCGCTCGCCGCTTTGTCGAAGCCTATCCCGTCGACACCGCGGGCAAAGGCCTGCTTTTCACCGGTTCCATCGGCGTCGGCAAAACCCATCTCGCCGTCGGCGTACTGCGCCGCCTGGTTCAGGAGCGTGGCGTCCGCGGCCTCTTCTGCGACTATCGCGAACTGCTTAAAAACATCCAGAACAGCTACAACCCGCAGGTCAACACCACCGAGCTCGAACTCCTCAAGCCCATCTTCGCCGCCGAAGTCCTGGTCATCGACGATCTCGGCGCGCAAAAGCCCAATGAGTGGGTCTGGGACACTGTCGCCCTCATTCTGAACACCCGCTACAACGACCGGCAGACCACAATCGTCACCACCAACTACGCCGACCTGGCAGCCGGGAACGGCGCCAAGACAGAAGCCGAACGCTCCGCGCGCGAGCAAACTCTTGGCGACCGCATCGGCGACCGCATGCGCTCCCGCCTCGCCGAAATGTGCGTCCGCGTAGAAATGACCGGCGAAGACTTCCGCCAAACCGTAAAAAAAGCCCGCTTCGGCTGAAATTAGGAAGGGAAGCTCCGGGGCTCGGTTCTGAACCCGGGATTGAAAGAACCCAATGCGCCGCAACCTGGAAATCGTCGGTCTCGCGCTACTCGCCTTCATCTGGTGGATCACTCTGAGCGCCCTTTACGGGGCCGACCGCCTGCCGGACAAGATCCCCACTCACTTCGACCTATCCGGCAATCCCAACGGTTGGGGCTCACCCAGCATGTTGCTGGTATTGCCCATCATGGCCGCAGGCATCTACGGGCTCATCACCCTCGTCTCGTTCTTCCCCGGGGCCTTCAACTATCCCGTCCGGGTCACGCCGGAGAACCAGCCGCGCCTGCAAGCCCTCGCCCTGCAAATGGTCGCGTGGCTCAAAGTCGAGCTGGCTTTCCTGCTCACCGTGCTGCAGTGGTTCATCCTCGGCGCCGTCCGTGCAGGCCACGGCCACCTCTCCGTATGGATTGTGCCCTTGTTTCTAGTCCTGGTCTTCGGAACCTGCATCGGCTACATCGTAGCCATGGTGCGCACCGCGCCCCCTGCACATCTCCGGGCCGGAAGATCCAGCTAACTCGCCTTCGCACTATCCTTCAGCACCCCAAGGCGCACCAGGCTCTCCGCCGTCGCCACAATGCACTCCTCGTTCGATCGCGGCGTCCAACCCAGCAGCCTTTTCGCCTTGGCATTGCTTGCGTTCTTCGTCTTTCCCAACTCCGGCAGAATCTGCCGCGCCTCCGGAATTCCAATCGCGAGCAGCCTCATCAGCCAGTTGGGCAGCTCCCGCGCGGGAACCCGTTTGGCCCGTGCGCCCAGGCGGGTCTTGAGCGTCTGTGCAATCTGAAGAAACGAGACAAAATCTCCCGCCGCTCCCAGAAAGCGCTCCCCGTTCGCCGCCGGACTGGTCATTGCGCGCAGGTGCAGATCCACCACATCGCGCACGTCCACCAGGCCAAAGGTCATCCGCGGCACGCCCGGCATAGCGCCATCCATCAATTTCTGCACAATCAGAATCGACGGGGATGAGTCTCGGTGGAGCGCTGGGCCGAGCACCAGCACCGGGTTCACCACGGAAAGCTCCAGCCCGCCTGCCTCCCTCGCAATAAAGTCCCATGCGGCGTGTTCAGCCAGCGTCTTCGACTTCACGTAGGCGGTCAGGCCTTCCCCGTCCATGTTGGTCCAGTTGGTCTCGTCGAATGGAGCGCTTTGCTCTTTATGCCCGTACCCGATGGCCGCAAACGACGACGTCAGCACCACGCGCTTCACGCCCGCGTCGCGCGACCCGCGCAATACGCGCAGCGTCCCCTCCCGCGCCGGCACAATCAGTTCGTTCTCGTGCTTGGGCACATTGGGCGGAAAGGGCGACGCCACATGCAGAACGAAATCGCACCCCGCCACGGCTTCCGGCCATCCCGCGTCCTTCTCCAGATCGGCTTCGACAAAGGTCAATCCATCAGTCCGGTCCGCGCCTCCCGTCCTGAGCATCGCCAGCACATCGGCCTTGCGGTTCAGGTTGCGAACCGTTGTGCGAACCTCATGTCCCGCCGCCAGCAATTGCAAAATCGCATGGCTTCCAATAAAGCCGGAACCGCCCGTCACCAGAACTTTGCTCACAAGGTAATCCCTTCTGTACTTAATAGGTTCGATTCACAAGTGAGCATTGCCGACGCAGAACTACGCGTCGGGGTGAGGGACGAAGTGATCAAGGAAGAGATTCGTGCGAGATCGGCGCCACTCGGGGCGGACAAGTCGGCAGGAATGAGGAAGGGAACTGAGAGATAGCCAATCCAGGCAATCAATTTCGGGGTGGCTCGGGGCTACAGCGGTTTCGATTCTGCTCTTTACAGAAGGATTGAAGCCAAGTGGCATTTTTCCCAACCGGGGTCCCCGGCAACAGGTCTTTGTTGCTGGGGTGGAAGTAAATGCCACCTCGCATGGTGTTCAAATGGCAACATGTGAATCGAAACCGCTCTAAGGACGGGCTAGAACACCCAAAGGCTTCCCAAAAGCAGAAGAACGGCCGCCACAGTCACCAGCTGATACATCAGATCCGCGCGCGAATGCGCCGGACTCGAATTGGTGTCGTGCGTCGGCACAGAGGTCGATACGGCTTGGGGGGAGGACTGCATGGGGTCGCCTCTTTCTGCGCCTTCCGGCAAGTGTCCGAGCATTCTGTCCGGTTGGATGCATGCTCACTGGTTTTTTAGACACTGTTTACTGTCAATCGATGCGCAAATGATTCGTAAAAATTGCGCCTCTGAACCGCGTTCCACTCGCAATGTGGAATGCGGAACGAAATTGTGACACTGTCGTACTTATCGGCGGAGTTCAAAATTTCCTTGTTCAATAAATCAGAACGTAGCTGAGCGGCATATTCCTTTGGGAACGGGTGTAAAATCCGCACGTGAGCACTCCACCGAATCTCGAACTGATCCGCCCCGCCGAACCCCGGGAGCGCAACTGGCTGCCCATCGCGGTTGCTGCCGCTGTCGTTCTTATCCTCGCCGCCGTGGTGTTCTTTGTCCTTGAGCGGGGCAAGCCAGCAGCCAGCGTCACTCCCATCACTGCTGCTCAAGACGCGTATGCTACTAGCCTGTCCATCACCAATGTCGCCATGAGCGAGTCGGCCAGCCTCTCCGGCGGCAAGGTCACCTACCTCGACGGACACATCGCTAATAAGGGCTCGCGCACAGTCACCGGCATAGCTGTCCAGGTGCTCTTCAGGAACTACGCCCACGAAGTTGCGCAAAATGAGACCCAGCCCCTCAAGCTCATTCGCACACGCGATCCCTATATCGATATCGAGCCCGTCTCCGCGGCTCCACTCAAGCCCGGCGCCGAACAGGATTTCCGTCTGATCTTCGACGCAGTCTCCCCTGACTGGGACGGTGCCTACCCCGAGCTCCGCATCATTCGCGTGGACACCAATTAGCCTTGAATTTCGGTCCGTCCAGCCCGATCAAGTGAACCCCCTCGTTTTACTCGGTAGAATCTACGCGATCGGGAAGAAATTACACACTCTTCCCGCCCATTCGTGTCTCAATCTGTTTCTTCTTGCCTCCAAGTCCATCCCCATAACTCTCACCATATGAATTAGATGGACTTATCTCTCCGCAGCAGCCCGAGTTTGGCATTGCCATTGCTATCTAATACAGCGAGCGGATACCACAGCTCTGCAGCAGAATTCACGTTTCACAGGAACCTGCTCAATGATGAATACAGAACTCACAATTCGAAACTTGTTCCCTCGCCAGTTTGCAGTACTTGTGCTGGCATCTGCATGTGCAGTCCCAATGGTCGCGCAGCAGCCACAGACTCAGACCACCTCTCCTCAGGCGGTTCAGCAGCCCTCCCCAGCGGCTTCGCCGTCAATGAACCAGCCCAGGGAGGGGTTCTGGGGCCGGGTTAACCCCATGGCTCGCAAGAAGTGGGTGAAGAAGCAGACAGACCCCATCAATGATCGGCTCAGCGAACTCGATGAAATAAACGCCAAAAACGCCAAGGATATTCAGGATGTTGATACCCGGGCGCAGGCTGGAATTCGTCAGGCGCAGTCGACAGCGGATGGTGCCAACCAGGCGGCTATGGCCGCCGGCCAGCAGGCGCAGAATGCCCACGGCATCGCGCAGAATGCTTCTGGCCATGTGGATACATTGAATACAACCGTCAACGGCTTGGATCAGTATCGCCAAGTCACCGAAGCGGATATCGCATTCCGTGGTGGCAACGCGGTATTGTCAGTAGCAGCCAAGAAGCAGTTAGATGATTTCGCCACCAGTGCTTCCGGACAGCAGGGCTACATCCTCGAAGTCGAGGCGCACTCTCCCCTTGCTGGCAGCGCAGGCATTCAGAGTTCAGAGCGGTTGGCTGAAGCGGTCAAGCGCTACCTTGTCACAACACACGAGATTCCCGTCTACCGTATGCACGCAGTTGCCCTTGGCAACGCCCAAAGCCAGACCAGCGACGACGACAAGCCAGTCAGGGTCCGGACAAGCAGCGTACACATTCGGTTGATGGAAAACAGTTTGGCGGCCCAGGGCCCAGTGCCTCCCAATGGCACGACCCCCTCGACCGGCGCGGAGCGGCCTTAACACCGCAGCCCCCCCTGGCTCTTTTCCGCACCGACGGCTACCCCGCCGTTGGCCGCCAATAAAGCTCTCGCAACACGAGAGAACCAAGGCAACTTGGCCCCCGTTAATAACGGGGGCCGTTTTTTTTGTTCTAGTAATCCTTCTGGTGATTTAGATCACCCTCGAAGCGGATTCCGCCCGTTAAAATCGACATCAGTATGAACCCAGACATTCAGCTCCCTGCAGTCGAAGCCGTCCCCGACACCATTCTGGACGGCAGCCGCTTTGTCCGCGCCTGTCTCCGTCGCCCCGTCGATCGCACTCCCGTGTGGTTTCTCCGCCAGGCCGGCCGCTACATGCAGGAATACCGCGACGTCCGCAAGCACCACACCCTCGTCGAAATCTGCAAGCAGCCTGAAATCGCGGCTGAGGTCACCATCACCGCCGCTGAAAAGCTGGGCGTGGATGCCGCCATCATTTTTGCCGACCTCTTGCTCCCGCTGGAGCCCATGGGCCTGCCGTTCGAGTTCCAGGCCGGCGAGGGTCCCGTCGTCCATCATCCCGTCCGCACCGCGGAAGACGTTCGCGCCCTCCGCACCGACCGCGCAGACGATCTCGCCTACGTCGCTCGCGCAATCCAGAAGGTCGCCACTCACTTCAAAGACCGCCTCGGCATCATCGGCTTCTGCGGAGCACCTTTCACCCTCGCCAGCTACATGATCGAGGGCGGCGGCTCCAAAAACTACATCCACACCAAGACCATGATGTATCGCGACACCCTCACCTGGCGTCTCCTCCTCGACAAGATCATCAAGGTTCTCGAAGACTACTGCCGCCTCCAGGTGCTCGCCGGCGCAGACGTCATCCAGATCTTCGATAGTTGGGTCGGTGCCCTCGGCCTTTCCGACTATCGGGAATACGCCTTCGAAGCCTCCAAGCGTCTCGTACGTTCCGTTCAGGCCATGGGCGTTCCAGTCATCTACTTCGGGGTCGAAACCGGCGGCCTGCTCACGGAAATGGCTGCCACCGGCGCAGACGTCATCGGCCTCGACTGGCGTCAGCCGCTCGACGAAGGCTGGCGCGCGGCGGGCTACAACCATGCGGTGCAGGGAAATCTCGACCCCATCACGCTCTTCGCGCCCCTCGAAGTCCTCGAGCTTCGGGTCAAAGAGATTCTTCGCTCAGCCAACGGCCGTCCCGGCCACATCTTCAACCTCGGTCACGGCATTGTCCCCACCACGCCGGTAGAAAGCGTTCAGGCCGTAGTCCGCATGGTCCGCGAATTTCGTCTTAATGCCACTGGAGCCTGACACGGCGATGAATGGGGTGGAAATCGGGTAAGCTGGCTTCTGCAGTCTAGAAAGGGTGCCTCTGTGATTTCCCGCTGGCTCATGTCGAGGATCATGCGATCCGTTTTCTCATATTCGGCCTGGGTGGTCGTCGTGTTCGTGTCCATCGTGCTCTGTGGGGGAATTCTGGGACCTTTCAAAGGGACGATTGCGTCTACGCCAACGGTGGATATCGTGGTGATGACGCTGGGCACATCAATCGTAAGTCTGTGCATGCTATCTGTTCTGATCATCGTCCTTGGGATGGCGATCTTCTGTGTGTGGGTGGATCGGTCCTCAGCAGGCGCCAAGATACTATGGTTCCTCCTTTTCTTCTCCACAGCACCCTTCGGGTCTGTCGTGTATTTTTTTTGCGTGTACAGAAAGCTAGTCGTAGCTTCTCACGAGGTCGTAAATGCCTAAACAAGCCGTCCTCCTGCTAGCCCACGGAACCCCGGAAACCGTAGAGCAGATTCCCGAATACCTCCGCAACGTAGTCAGCGGCCGTCCCATGCCCCAGTCCGTTATCGAAGAAATCCAGCATCGCTACTCGCTCATCGGCCGCAGCCCGCTCACGGAGATTACCCTCGAGCAAGCCCGCCTGGTTGAAGCCGAACTGGCTGCGGAGTCATCGTCTGGCGGCTCCGATCCCGTCAAGGTCTACGTAGGCATGCGCAACTGGCGTCCGTATATTCCAGACGTCGTTAAGCAGATGCGCGCCGACGGCGTGGAAGAGGCCGCGGTCCTCTGCATGGCGCCGCAGAACTCCCGCACCAGCGTCGGTCTCTATCGCCGCGCGGTGGAAGCCGAATCAGGCGGCCTGCGCATCAATTTCACTGAAGGCTGGGCGCAAAATCCACTCCTCGCCGAAGCCTTTGCCGAGCGCCTTCGCCCCACACTCACTAAGCTCTCCGCTGAAGTTGGTACGCCTGTCCCGGTTCTGTTTACCGCCCACAGCGTGCCCACGCGCACCGTTCAACCGCCTGCCCCGGGCGACAATCAGCCTCGCCTCTGGCCCGGCCAGGGTGCCGATCCTTATGCCGACGAAGCCCGCCACACAGCCGAGTTAGTCGCCGCCCGAGTCTCCGATATTCCCCGCTGGTGGTTTGCCTTTCAAAGCCAGGGCGCCAGCGGCGGTCCCTGGATCGGCCCCTCGGTCGAAGAAACACTCGACTCCATCGCGGCCGAAGGAGTCAAAACCCTCATCCTGCAGCCCATTGGATTTCTATGCGATCACGTCGAGATTCTGTTTGATGTCGATATCCTATTCCGAGGGGTGGCAGCCGAAAAGGGCATCCGGCTCGAAAGACCAAACTCGTTAAACGATTCACCCACGCTGGCAAAGGCGGTCGCTGACCTCGCACGCCAGGGATTAACTAAGCTTTCTGGAATCTAGGGTATGCAAAACTCGATGGAAAAACAGTTAGTCACCTCTGTGCAGTTTTCGGTTACCATTGGATGACAATTTGTTACAAAGGAATGAAGATTTCAACGTGGATTTTCGATAATATTTACAGAACTGGATTAGGAGCAAGCCTTTGGTGCAGTTGAGCTTAGAGTGTCCATCAAGACACCGTGCCCACTCTGCGATCCCAAGCACCCCCTGTTCGACTTTTGTTGCTTGGAACCTACGAGAGGTATACATGACGAAGGAATCGCCTTCCAGGTATGTCACGCATAAGAATGATCCGAAGTGCAAGCGCTGCGGAAACGTCCTGCGCCGTTTAAAGAGGGAAGGCTTCCTGGAAACAAATATCTGCACCTTCTTAGGCTATTTCCCCTGGGAATGCCCCTTGTGCCGACGTCGCGTTCTCGTCAAAAAGCAATATCCCCGCAAGACGAGAAGCTCCGTCCCGGAAACGACTTCCGCCTAGCGTCTAGCGAAACATGCATCTCGCTAAGCCCGGAAGAAGTTCTTGGCCAGGAACAACACGTTGGCAGGCCGCTCGGCTAGCCGCCGCATGAAATACGGATACCACTCGCGTCCAAACGGAATATACACGCGCACGTTATACCCCTCTTGGATCAGCTTCCGCTGCAGATCCCGTCGCACTCCGTAAAGCATTTGAAATTCGAAATGACGGGGATCGATCTTATGCTGGGTAGCAAACTGCTTTGCCGCGGTGATCATGGCTTCGTCGTGTGTCGCCAAGCCGTGGTAAATCGGGCTTTCCAGCAGGATCCCGCTTAGCTTCACGTAATTCATGTCAACATCGGCCTTGCTGGGGAACGCCACTTCGGCGGGTTCCTTGTATGCCCCCTTGCAGAGCCTTACCCGGATCCCTTCTATAACCAGTTGTTCAATGTCTGCCTGCGAACGATAGAGATAGGCTTGGATCACAATGCCGATCGATTCGGTCAACTCAGGGATGGAGTGAATCCGGCGCACAATATTCAGCGTCGTTTGCGTCAGGGTCGAGTCTTCCATATCGATGCGGAGAAAGTTCTTCGTCGCGCTGGCGTGCTTCGCCAGGCTCTCCGCAATGCCGCCTGCCAACTCGGGAGAAAGCTCCAGTCCCATCTGCGTCAGCTTTACGCTGATGTTCGCATTCAGCTTGCGCGCCGCAATCTGATCCAGCAACTGGTGGTAAATTTCTGCTGCTTTGTGCGCTTCGGTCTCCGTCGACACGCTTTCACCCAGCGAATCCAGCGTTACGGAAATCCCCTGCCGGTTTACAGCCTCGGCAACCCGCAGCGCATCCTCGAGCTCCAGTCCGGCTACAAAGCGCGAACTCAGTCGCCGACCCACGCTGGAACTCTCGCTGAAGCGCCGCATCGTACGATTTTTAGAAAGGGCAATAAAAGCGGAACGCAGAATAGGCATTTGCAAATATCCTGTCAGCAACCGGCGTTGTTCAACGGGCCATTGTCGCACCATTCAGTTTCGCACAATCGGTGGAAGCGGCCGCACGCGGTTAGCTGGCGAGTTCCTGCGGCATTCGAGGCTATGATTGCTTCGAGAGGCGTAAATCTCTATGCGAAAGACCTGGCCAGCGTGGGCGCTTTCGCTTTTGCCTGCGATGAGTCTTGCACCCAATGCGCAGAATATGCCCGCCACCCCGGGCCAGACTCTCAGTGGTCACCGCATCGTCCTGGCCCAGGCCGTCGGCGGTCATCCTGCGCTGCTGGCTGCTTGTTTCAGCAAGGAAGCAGGTCCATCCTGCGGCGATTGGGCGAAGCAGGCTCAAACCGATCCCGCGCTCGCCGGCGTAGCCGTGTACGAAGTGGCCATGCTTGGCAAGGCTCCCGGCTTCATTCGAGGAGCCATCGAAAACGGTATGCGCAAAGGACTCTCCGTCCCGCAGCAGGACCAGTTTGTCATCCTCACGCAGGACGAACCGCAATGGCGCAGCTACTTCGGCGTGACCACGGACAAAGACGCCTGGGTAGTCCTCATTGATCCCGCCGGCCGGATTCTCTGGCACGGGCATGGCGCAGCGGCCAACCTTGAACCGCTGCTGAAATCTGCGCTCAAATAGCTTTCTACTCCAAACGAAACAACACGCACCCATGAGCCGGAATCTCAACGTGCAGCGTCTTGGCAGCGGCCAAGTGTTTCTGATTCCAGACGTCGTAAACCGCATGGGGTGTGTCCCCCAGATGGAAATCCGTCCATGGCAAATCCCATGTGCCCGTTGCATCGCTCACATTGAACACAGCAGCGTAGGTCGTCGGCTTCGACCCGCCGGTGCGGGCATACCACGCCCGCCAGGGAAGCGGTTGTCCATCATTCATCTGTCCATCATTCATCGGCATCAATGCGGGCCCGCTCGTCACACTCTTCTGATCAATCTCTGTGGCTTCCTTGCTGGTCAGCAACCCCCGCGTAAAATCATCCAGCTTGGTAAGGCTCCCGCCGTAAATCAGCGGCGACCGCGAAATCGCCCACAACGTGAACTCCGTCCTCTGCTCGTCCTGCGTGTATCGCGACTGCCTCGGCTCGCCCCATCCCGGATGCGGCGTCAACGATCCTTCCGGCAGCATATCCGCATCGGGCCAGCCTCCGGGCTTCACATAAGGAGCCCACGCCGCAAGCCGGTCAAACTCATCCTTCACGCCAAAAGGAAACTCACTCTCACCCGCCTTGTGGTTGCCTGCCCACACATCCCAGTGATCATCCGCAATCCGCCACATCTGCGCATACTTCGCCACTTCGGCCGCATGTTCCAAGTTCGTGGGACCCGGCGAGAGGCTCAGCACAATCGGCCGTCCAGTCTTCCGGATCGCTTCCGCAATCTGCTTAATCTCGGAGAGCCGGTAAGGCCGGTCGCTGATGCAATCCACCTTGATGAAGTCCAGCCCCCAGCCTGCATACAGCTTCAACATGCCGTCGTAGTACGCCTGGCCGGCCGCGTTGTCCTTCACTCCCCAGTTGCCGGTGTCCCATGGGCAGGGCGAATCCATGTCCGCCACATCGGTCGCATGAAAGCTCGACCCGGCAATCGGCAGATTGTCTTTCACCACCTGCCGCGGAATGCCACGGACAATGTGAATGCCAAACTTCAATCCCTGCGCATGAACCCAATCCGCCAGTGGCTTGAACCCCGCTCCATTGGCTGAAGAAGGGAAGCGCTTGTCGACCGGAATGAGGTACCCGTTCCCATCCCAGAGATACTTGCGCGCCTCCAGGTTTGCGCCATAGGGATCGGCCATGTACCATCCCTCGTCGATCACCGCATACGACCACCCATACTGCTTCATTCCCGCCAGTACGGAGACGTTGGCCTTGAAGTCGTTCTCATCAATTGTGAAGCCGTAAGCGTCCCAGCTATTCCACCCCATCGGCGGCGTGGGCGCCAGCGTCTGTGCATGCAGGGAATCAGCTACGGAAAGCGTCAGGGCAGCAACGGCAAAAATAGCGGCGAAGAAAATACTGCGTCGAGTCATGGGAAAACGTATACCACAACGACCGGGGTCTCCGCATGCAGCCTATGCCGTTCGCTCCCGGCCAAAGCTGTTCGACGAATACTTTCCCAACTGAGTATGAATCGGGCTAGTATGGAGGCTCATTTGAAAATGGGCCAGTCTGCTTCCCCAGTCGCCTGATCCGCCGCATATATTGCTTTCCTCTTTGCGGAAATGACGGCACCATCCAATTGCGGTATCCCCAGGTGTACACCAAAAATTCGGATCGATTCAGCCGTTCGAAATACTGAAAGAAGGCTCGAAATGAAAGCAGGACTCCGCACTATCCTTGCGTTGGCCGCGGTTTTTGCGCTGGCGCTCGCTACAAGCCATCCGGCAAACGCCCAGTTCATCACGAAGAGCGATGTGGCAGAGGCTGTTGGAGCAGTCGTCGGGGTCGGCGCGGTCATCGGGGTCGGCATCTACTTTGCCGTTCACGCGAATCACTCGGTAACCGGCTGCACGGCCGCCGCAGCAAATGGAATTCAACTCCAGCAAGACCAGCAGACATGGTCACTTATCGGAAGCACTGGCGCCATCAAGCCTGGAGAGCGCATACGCGTGTCCGGCAAAAAGCAGAAGAAAATCGCCGGCGCCCCCAGAACATTCCTCGTTGAAAAACTAGCCAAAGACTACGGCCCCTGCACAGCTACAGCTACGCCTTGAACGTCGCTCCTGCATCATGAAAGGCTTCCCTATGACTCGTAAGTTTGGGATCTGCAAGCCTGGGAACCAAAAGTTTGGATTCATTGCCATGGCCGCACTTACGCCGCTCTTCCTCTGCGGCGCTACTTCCCCCACAGGCTGCCAGCCCCAACCCCAGCCCAGTAATGCTGGCATCTACGCTACCGCCGCCGCGGTTGGGGGCGGCATTGTCGTCGGCGCAATCATTCTTGTTGAAGTGAACAAGTCGCATCACACGGTCAGGGGATGCGTCAGCACTGGCCCCAACGGTCTTGTGGTGCTCAATGAGAGCGACAACCAGAACTACGCATTGGTTGGCGTCACGGCGAATACCAAGGTGGGCGATCGCGTCAGGCTGCATGGGGCGAAGGACAAAAAGAACAAGAACAGCCCAGCAGGTCGCACCTTCGTTGTGGAGAAGGTGACGAAAGACTACGGCCCCTGCACCGTCAGCACCAAGCCATAACGCCTCAAGGCCATTCCCCTAGCACGGCGGCCGAATCTCGCTTGAAGTTCCGCCCGCCGCGGGAATGTAGCACTTGCGCGTGTAGTCCATCACCATGCGGTCCGCATTGAAGCGCCATCCCAGTGTGCGAATCGTCCGCTTCATGCGCTTGATCCATCCCCGTGGCAAGCCATCGCGGTCACGGCTATAGAACAGAGGGATCAGTTCATCCCGCAGCACGCGGTAAAGGTCTTCGCCATCGCGGGTATCATGCACATCGAAGTTCGAATGCGTTCTGCCACCACCAATCGCAAAGCCGTTCATTCCGTCGTAAGCCTCGGCCCACCAGCCATCCAGCACAGAAAGATTCAGCCCACCGTTCAGAACGACCTTCTGTCCACTCGTGCCAGATGCTTCCAGCGGGCGTCGCGGATTATTCAGCCACACATCCACACCCTGCACAAGATACCGGCCCACGTTGATGTCGTAGTCCTCAATGAACAGGAACTTGTCGGCGAACTTTGAGTCCCGCATCATCTGCGCAATCTGTTGCAGAACCCTCTTGCCCGGCTCGTCGTGGGGGTGAGCTTTTCCGGCAAACAAAAACTGCACGGGCCGCTTTGGATCATTCACCATCGCAGCCAGCCGTTGCATATCGGCCAAAACCAAATTGGCCCGCTTGTAAGTGGCAAACCGCCTCGCAAATCCAATCGTCAATGCATCGGGCGATAGCACCTTGCTCAGCGTATGCAGCGCCTCATGCCCCTCGCCGCGTCTGTCCGCCTGCTCTCGCGCACGCCTCCGCGCAAAATCCAGCAGTTGCGACTTCAGGCTGAGATGCGTCTCCCACAACTCGCCGTCGTCCACGTTCTCAATCTCTTCCCACGTCTTTGCTTCTCCGCTGTTGGCCTGCCATCCCACTCCCAGATGGCGATCGTAAAGGCGGCACATCTGCGGCGCCAGCCACGATGGAACATGCACTCCATTCGTGATGTGACCAATCGGCACCGCGTCCTCAGGCTTGCCTGGATAAAGGCACTTCCACATGGCCCGCGACACCTCCCCATGGAGTGAGGAAACCGCATTCGCGCGCCGCGAAAGTTTCAGCCCCAGCACCGTCATGCAGAACAGTTCCCCATGATCCGTCGGATACTCGCGGCCAAAGCCCATCAGGTTCTCATGTGAAATCCCGAGTTGTTCGCGCAGCGGTCCAAGGTGCTCTTCGATCAGGTCGGCGTTGAACCGGTCGTGTCCCGCGGGGACCGGCGTATGCGTCGTAAAAATCACTTCTCTTGGAATCTGGCTGGCAGCGGCAGCGAAGTCCAGCCCCTCTTCCACCATCCGGCTCCGGATCGCCTCGAAGACGGCAAAGCCGCTGTGTCCCTCGTTCAGGTGCAATACACCCGGAGAAATGCCCATCGCTTTCAGCGCGCGGAACCCTCCCACTCCCAGCAGCAGCTCCTGTCGAATGCGCGTGCGTCCATCGCCGCCATAAAGCCGCGAAGTCAGTTCCCGATCCTCCGGCGCATTTCCTTCCACGTTCGAGTCCAGCAGCAGCAGATCGCAGCGTCCCACTTTCATCCGCCAAACCTTGGCCTTGATGCTGCCGCCCCGCGTATGAATCTCCACCAGCACCGGCTCGCCGTTTTGCCCAATCGCCGGTTGCATCGGTAAATGGTTCACATCTGTCTGCAGATACTCTTCCCGCTGCCAGCCGGTCTTATCCAGCCGCTGCAGAAAATACCCCTGTCCATAGAACAACCCAATGCCAACCAGCGGAATGTCCAAATCGGATGCGCTCTTGATATGGTCGCCCGAGAGCACCCCCAGGCCGCCGGAATAGATCGGAATCGATTCATGCAGTCCAAACTCGGCGGAGAAGTAAGCCACCGGCCTTGGCCGCAGCACCCCAGCGTTTCCCGCGCCCCATGTGCGGTCGGCATTCAGATATTCCTGCTGACGCCGATAAACGTAGTTGATGCGGCTATGCAAAACCAGTTCCGTCGCACGGCGCTCAATCTCTCCCAGCGGCATCTCGGCCAGCAACGCAATCGGATTCTGATTCAGTTCCCGCCAGCGCGTTGGATTCAGATCGCGAAATAAACTGACGCAATCGTGGTCCCAGCTCCACCAGATATTCCGTGCAAGCGACCAGAGCCGCTCCTGCGCCGGCCCAATAAAGCGGTCAAGCGTCCGCGCTTCGCTCACTACCGGCGCCACCTGGTTAGCGGCCTCCACCAGCATGCGAATCTCGTCCTCACGAAAAATCCGCGCGTCCTTGGTCTGCACAACCAGCACACCCTGCAACAGGCCGCGGTCAATCAGCGGAACGCCAAGGAACGAGTGGTACTCTTCCTCTCCGGAATCCTTGAAATATTTAAACCGCGGATGCTTCTTTACATCGTCAACCGCAACTGGCATCACCTGCTCCGCCACCAGGCCCACCAGCCCCTCACTCAGCGGCATGCGCAGTGTGCCGATACATCGGGGATGCAAGCCGAGACTTGCCGCCAGCACCAGGTTCGATCGATCCGGCTCCAGAAGATAAGCGGAACAAACATCGGTCCGGAACCTGGTCGCAATCAGGGCCACCACATTCATCAGGGTGTCGGCAGGCTTCCCACCCTCGTGCGTCAGGTTGGTGATCTCTTCAATCGTCAACACATGATTGATATCCGCTTCGTAGGACTGGGTCATCCGCTTGCCCTCGCTTATCTGTTGCGCTCAAAAAAAAGATGCACTCCCACCAAGGACAGACTCGCATTCCAATTGCTCTCGTCAATCGGTTAGAGCGGCAAAATGAAAAGGTCTGATCGCGGTCTGGAATCCCGTGTTTCCGGAATCCCCCGTCGTTATTTGGTGCAGGATGAATCTGACAATATCACCATTCCGCCCGCAGACCAAAAAACCCACGCCACGGCGCCGTATCCATTCCATCACGTCTTCGAATAAAGGACATAAAAATCCCAGGCCGTCATTGCAGAGCGGCCTGGGATTTCTTGTTCAACAGAAGGTCCGGCAGTTTAGTGATCGTGATCGTGATCGCGGGGTGCGCGGCGCACTGAGACAATCGTCCCGTCCTGTCTCGCCATCACGTAATTCCCATCAATCTGGCGCCACTCATGTCCCTCTGGCGGACGGCGAAGGTGGTTCTGACGGTAATCGACCTTATCGCCCCGGTTCCAATCTTCCTGCTCAACCCTCGAGCCTGCCTTCCATTCCTGGTGCTGCTTGTAAGTGTGGTTGTCGCGATGATCCTGGTCCTGATGCTCCTGGGCCAGGGCGGGCATGCTGGCCAAAGCCATTGCCAACAGGGGAAGTGCGAATACTGCTTTTATCGTTTTCATCGGTACTCCTGCGGAATTGGATTCCGCCTGGGTGAAACGTTGTGGGTACGAAATGGGCGGGGTCTGGCCCGCCATTGCTTCTTTTGCAAACCGCCATCAGGGTTACGCAGTCAGCCGCATGCAGGCTGCTCAATACAGCACACCGTCTGGCGGCCGTTTTCAAGCCCCGCGATTCCAGACCCACTGGGAGTTGTCCGCTCAGTCCAGGCGGCTCGTAGACCTGGCGCTCGTTTCGGTTTACCGGCCGACCAGAAAAACGAGGGGCTCTGTCCGCTTAGGCGGCCATCCCACCGCAACCAGACCTAGGCGCCCTTTGACGCACCAGAAAGCTGTTTGCCGCCAGATGCCCCACCACTCTCCCTCGTAAGGGTCACGACGGTAATGTCGTCCTCCTGCCCAAACTGCGCGGCTGCTTCCGCAATGGCGTTCGCGGGCTGGTTGCTGATGGCGCGCGTGCGCTCGAATCCGTAGAGCTCTCCCCCTGGGCTGGTCGCCTCAACCACGCCATCGGACACGAACGTGAGCCGGTCGCCCACAGCCAGCTGGTAGCGCGTTTCCGCATAGCTGACTTCGCCTAGCAGGCCGAGCGGCAAACCGGGTTCCACTGCGAGTTCCTCACCATTGCAATACGGAGGAGGGTTGCCTGCATTGGCAAGCGTCATTGTGCCGTCCACCGCAACAAGCGCCGCGCAGCAGGTGACAAATCCGCCAATCTGCCCATACAGCGCGCGATTCAGGTGGCCCAGAACTTCAGATGGTTGCCGCGATGGATAGTCGCGTAAAGCGCCCATGATCGCGCTTACGGTCATTGCCGCCTTCAGCCCCTTTCCGCTCACATCGCCCACCACGATCATCACGCTGCCATCGACCTCCGGCAGCGTGCGGAAGAAATCTCCGCCCACCTGTTTCGCCGGCATGTAGGCGCTTTCGAGTTTGAACCCCGGCGCATCCATGGCGGGAGCAACCATCTGCTCCTGGATCTCTCTCGCTGCCTCAAATTCCACTCGAAGCTCATCGCGCGCGCGCCACGCCTTCCATGCGTTCTGGCCGAGGAGAATGAAAAGGGCGATATCCAGGACGAAGGTAGTGGACGCGATCATGTGTTCGTAAAATGGGCCCACCGTCAGTCCGTAGGGCAAGATGTGCAGGCCGTCCGTGAGCAACGCGATGAGTGGGTTCGCCAGGAGCGCCAGCGCAATCAGCGGATTGGTTCTCCTTGCCCAAATTGCCCAGACACCGACAACAATCAGAACCGTCGACCAAGTCACCGCCCCAACGACAAGGGCCAGCGCGGACCAGAGAGCAATGGTCCCCGGAGTTGTCGCCGCGCCCAGAATCACATATCCCAGACACCAGACCACGGAAGCAGCCTGGCAGATATACTTCAGCGCCGGAGCGCGCAGGCGGTGCACAGTCCAGTTCAGCTCGACGAGGGCCAAAACGAACAGCGCAATCGGTACCACAACCGCCGCCACCGCCAGTAGCACTGGAGGCCTTTCCAAGGTTGGGTTCCATGCAAGCAGGCCGAGTGCTTGCCAAATCATGACCGAGGCGACTACCCGCAAGTTGCGCTCGCCGGTCCACCGCCAGGCGATGAGCATCCCAAGACCCAGGATGGCAATGCCGGCGTTGAGCACAATGTCGAGCCCATTGGCGTAAAGATATGCCCACTGGGCGGACTGATGGGCAAGCTCGAGATAGCGGCTTTCACCGATTGAAATGTGCAGGTCTCCGGTGGTCATCCTGATTCGCAGCAAAGGAGGAACCCAGACTCGGAGCGCCACGACGGCGGTTTTTCCCGGCGTCGCCGCGCTACCCGGCAAGCCGGAAACCATGTCCCACTTAGGGTCGAGCCTCACATGGGGTGGAAGGCTGCCCTCGTGAGCCGCCAGCGCGCCGTTCACATAGATCTCGTCCGCCAGAGTGAGTTCGCCGGCATAGCTATGCGTGCTGCGGACGGCGAGCGGGCCGGATGCGTCGGCAGGCACCTGAACGTGGAAGCGGATCCAAATGAAGCCGTCCGAGTTGAATGGCGGAATGGGCCATTGGTCGTTCTCGGCAATCGGCCAGGCGCTGTCGTCGAAGCTGGGATCGGCCCAATGCGCGTCGTCGCCCAGATGGTAGCGCCCCGCCGCGCTTGGTTGTGCTTGCTGCGCATCGCACAGCAACCCAGCCAGGCTTGCGGAAAGAGCTGTGAAAAGGACCATGAGTCCTGACGCGCGGGGAAGCATGTGAGAATCTTACCCCGAGAATATCCTGCAAGTCCTATCCTGCAAGTTCTGCCTTGCAAGTCGTGCCTTGCAAATCCTGCCGTGCAAATAACAGGCGGACAATTTCGCGTGTCATGCTCGAATGACCTTCCCGGGGGACTCGCTTTCAACGATTCCTCGAACCCCGGCAGCGTAGCAGTTGAAGCTGCTCTATCGGTATTGGCCGGCCAAGCGTCCCCCGCGTCAATTAGTTTTCCGTAGGCTTCGTAATGTGGTCCACCACCAGGTTGGGCACGGACTCGTGCTCAGCTTCCAACTTCAGCCCAAGCTGTTCCTGCACTGCGGTGAAAATCGAAGGCCAGCTTTCCGTATCGCGCTCTGACCATTCGCGGCCAAACTGAAGCGTGTAATTGTAGGTGCCTGTGAGACCGGTCTTGTCAACGACGGGTGCTTCCACCATCGAACTCAGGGCGCCACAGATGGCCCGTATTGATGCATTTGATCCGTCAAACTCGAGGCCATGCTGCGATCCATGCGCCTTCACGTCGGCAGGTGGCGGCGCGGGTGGCGCCTCTCCGTTCGCCGGTGGAGGAGGCGGAGGCACAGCCTGCATCTTGACTCCGCCTTTGCCCACAACAAGGTTGTAGAGGGAGGTATTGCGAGTTTCAAGGTGCGTCTTGAGGCCCAGGCGCTCTGCCAGCATCACGCGAATCGCGTTCCGCTTTTCAAGCCGAACCTCATTATTGGTGAGCTTCGCCAGCCGGGCATCGGCCGCTTCATCCGAGCGCGCCTCGATGTTGTAGAACGTGTTCGCCACCCAGTCCGGTGCGCCGACGACTGGCGCATCGAAGCCGTAAGCAATCTGCAGAAGGGACTTCACGGGAAGGTTTGTCGCTTCAAAGCGGCTGGAGTGCGGCGGGCTGGAGACGGATACGTGGAAATTGGCATCCGGCGGCGGCGTAGGCCGAATGGTGGCAACATCAAAGGTCAGCGTGGGCGTGTAATTGGGTTCTTCCACAAGGGGAGTCTGGGCGTGAAGGTACAGGCCGCACGGGAAAACGAGAAGGGCTGCGAACAAACCGATCGGTCGTTGAAAGATGCGGAACATGGGCGTAAGACTCCTTGCAGAATGATACGGGCGTGAGAACGGTCCAGTTCCCGCATTCACACGAAAACAATTCCCGAGGCTATGCCAGATCGCCCACTAACCGATCCCGCCAACAGTCTTCGCTTCGCAAATAAAAAGAACACACACCCCTCTCGGCGTTGATTAAATCCCCCTCGGCAGCGTAAATCCGCCAACTCTGGGGTATTAGGGTGCCCCTGCAACTGCAGGCGCCACTGAAGCGAATTCCGGCCCCAGTTGGGCAATCGCCATACGCAGATCGGCTTCGGTGCCGCTAAAACGGAAGTAGGCGATCTTACCCTTCGCGTCAATCAAAACTGTCAGGGGAATGGCGCCGCCTCGCAACGCCTTCTCCACGTTTCGGTCCTCGTCGTGGAAGTTCATCCAGTCGTAATGGTGTCGAGCCAGATATGCGGTCGCGCGTGTTCCATCTCTGTCCTGATCGAAACTGATGATCGCGAGTCCCTTTCCTTTAACCTCTAGGGAGATGCGGTTGAGTGCGGGCAAAGCGGACCGGCATGGGGCGCACCACGTTGCCCACAACTCAATCAGGAGCGGCTTGCCACGATAGGAACTCAGCGAAATCTCTTCGCCATTTGCGCCGGTGAAAGTCACATCGGCCACGGTCTCCCCTACCATTTCTGGGTAGTGCCGCACGACACCGTTCGAGTCGGCGCCAGAGTTAGGATCCGGTTCCTGCGCAGGCGACCTCGCCAATATTGGAGAGACAAACCCCAAAAGGCTGAGCGCCAAAAAGACTCTTAGTATTTTGGTAAATTTCGCACGGACCACGAATCGAACACTGAAACGCGAAGGCACGCTGCTTCTTTTCGGTCGCTCAAGAAAGGTTACTGCGCTTCACCTCTTACAAAGGGACGCGATGTCAATAGCTTACGCCCCCTACGCCACGGCCGGCTTCGACACCGCGGTTCGCGTCACAGAAATAACGCTGATGTCGTCTTCCTGCCCAAAGTTCTGCGCAGCAATGGCCAATTCCGCTGCCGTCTTTGCCTTCCGCAAAAGATCGTGCGCTCGATCGAAACCGAAAAGGTTTCCAGCAATGTCCTGCGCCTCCACAATGCCATCCGACATCAGCACCAACCGGTCCCCAACCGCCAGCTTAAATCGCATCACAGACAAGTCCAGATCCGAAGTCATCCCCAGCGGCAACGCGCCTTCCATAGCCAGCGGCTCTCCGTTCAAATACGGCGGGATATGTCCCGCATTTGCCAGCAGAACATTCCCGTCTGCCCCGATGCGCAGCGCAAGGCAGGTCGCCTGCGCATCGCCTCGTCCCATCAGTCGGTGATTGAGAGCCTTCAACACAGCCGACGGGTCGGCACTCCAATCCACCGTACTGCGGATTGAACCCACCAGGAACGCCACCATCATGCTGGCTTTCAGCCCCTTGCCCGTCACGTCGCCCGCCACAATCAGCAGGCTCCCGTCCAACGGGCGTGGCACAATTTGGAAAAAGTCCCCGCCCACCGCGCGCGCCGGCCGGTACTCACTCTCGATCACCAGCCCCGGAAGCACCGTCCGCGCCTCCGGCAAAATTACCAGTTGCACCTCTTGTGCCTGCTTCACGTCCAGCGCCATCTGCAGTTGTTCCTGTCCAGACTGCACCAGCCGCAGGTTGATATCTTCTGCCATCAGTCGCTGTTCCCGCAGCGACATCAGCAGTCGGCGCAGCAACAGCCAACCCAGGACAACAGCCAGTAGAAGATTAGCAATCTGCGCGATCGAGATCTCCAATCCGATAGGTGTTCCACCTGTCTGGAAATGCAGAGTGCTGTGATCTCGTTGAAACTGCCCGATGCCTCGCAACAGCACCGTTGGCAGAACTATCCAACCCTCCACGCCCTTCTTCCGAATTCCCAGCACCACCACCCACAAGAGCAGCGCGAAGAAAAGCAATTGCACGCCAAGTGATATGGGAACAAATGCAGCCGCAACCTTTTGCGACACGAATGCGGAAAACAGCGAACCGGAAATCATGTTCGCGATCATCAACAGCACAGTGAGCACATCGACTGCGCGCGGAATCCAGGGCGGCCGGTGCAGCCGGAACCACATCCACCAAACCAGGACCCAGCCCGCCGAAATCAGCGGCGAAAGAAAATCCTCTCGAAGCATGGTAGGCAACTGGTAGCTAAGGTAGGTGGTCCATAGTGTGATTGCCGAAAGCCCATAGTTGACCGCAGATAGCAGGACCACTCCTCCCATCCAGACAAAGACGCGGTCCGCGCGATCGAAGAGCCGCAGGCTGAAAGCCATCAGCCCCAGGCCGAGATAAACCATCGCCTCGAGTGCCAGCGGCAGATAAGTGCGGATAAGTTTTTGCCAGCGGATCTGGTAGTTTGCCCCTACGGCTGCAGCGTCTCCCAGCAGCGGCGCATTGTGCATCCCTCCCGCATCGTGCTGTTGCAGAAGGCTGTTCGGTCCCATCCATACGCGGAAAGCAAGCACAGCGTTGCCCGCATCCGCATCGCCGCTTGCCGACGCCGGAAACGGGAACATCATTGGCTGAGCGTAGTAAATCACTGGCCTGTCGTTTTTGAAATCTCCAAAACTGCCCAACAGTTTTCCGTTGCTGAAAACCTGGTAAGCGTCGTCCACATCGTTCGGTCCAGCCAGCGCCAATTGATCTCCGCTGTGAGCATCCAGATGCACGCGCAACCGGTACCAGGCGTACCCCCAGTAATTGGCGTGTCCCTTCGCCTGCCAGCCGGGAGTGAATCCGGTGGACCCATTCCATGAATCAAACTTCCCATCCTTGGGCGTCAGGTCAACGGTCTCCCACTCCGAGTCATCGAAACCAGGCTCGGCCCATAGCGGATCATGCGTTGCCGGATCAACGGGCGAATCCCCAACAGAAAACTTCCACGGCCCAAACAACGGAGCCGCCGCCTGCCCGAGCCGGATCGTCGCTCCGCTGTCAAGCGCGGGCGTGCTCTGGGCCTGAGCCCAGGCGCCATACGCAAGACAGACCAGGACGAAAAACTTGATGCCTGAGGGTCGGAGCACCGGGAAAAACCTCTTCTTTCAGTGGGGAGCCACTGATCGAACTATACCCATTGAACGGCATATTCGGGAACTCTCATTTTCTATAATTGGCGCTGCGGCTACGCAATCAACCGGTTGTGATTCTTGTGAGGGCCGCGAGCTTGAATCAATGTAGTCTATTGGACAGCCCGCCGCGTTGAACGAAAGAATGTCGTCTGCAAAGCAGTCAATGGTTCCGTGTCAGAGTACGCCAGCCCTTCCGTCTCGAATCCGCGCTCACTGGTTTAAGCTGTTTCGGGGGTACTCTTCATGCGTATTCGCGCCCGCAGCCGTCTGGCTCTCGCGTTACTCGCTCTGGTATTTGGGCTCGGCGTAGCCGCCCAGCAGCCTGCCGTCTTTCCAGGCCAGAATCCGGCCCTCCCACTCCTCCACGTCGACAACGGACCCAACTCCGCGCAGGCTCAGGCGCAGCATTACCTGGTGCTCGTCTCGCTCGACGGCTTCCGCTGGGACTATGCCCAACGCGACAGCGCGACCCACCTTCTCGACCTCGGCAAGCAGGGCGTCTGGGCGCCGGAAGGCATGTTCCCCAGTTACCCCTCGCTCACCTTTCCCAATCATTTCTCCATCGTCACCGGTCTCTATCCTGAGCACCACGGCCTCGTCGCCAACAGCTTTTACGACAAGACCAAGAACGCCCGCTACGGCATCTCAGACACCGCCGCCGTGACCGATGGAACCTGGTATACCGGCACTCCTTTGTGGAGCCTTGCGGAGAGCCAGGGCATGCGGTCCGCCTGTCTCTTCTGGCCCGGTTCCGAAGCCCAGATCGCCGGCTTCCGCCCCACGTATTACGCGCGCTTCGACAACAAAACCGAAGCCACCGACGCCGTCCAGCAAGCCCGCATCGACAACACCGTCGCCCTCCTCAAACTCCCTCCCGCCGACCGCCCCCACTTCATCACCATCTATTACTCCGAGCCCGACCACGAGGGCCATGAATTCGGTCCCGACTCCATTGAAACCAGAGCCGCCGTCGTCAAAATGGATGGCATGGTCGGCAAGCTGAAGGCCGCTCTCGACTCCACCGGCCTCCCCATCGATCTCGTCGTCATCAGCGACCATGGCATGGTCAAAGTCGAAGGCCCCTGGATCACACTCGACCAGTTCGCCGACCTCACAGGCTTCGACGCAGCCGGCCCTCTGCTCTACGGCAAAACCGAAGAGGATCGCGTCCGCGTCTACAACCAGCTCAAGAAAGCCTCCGCGCAATTCGTCGTCTATCGCCTCAAAGACGTTCCCGCGGGCCTCAACTACAACCAGAACCCGCGCGAGGGCGACCCCGTAGTCGTTGCCACGGGACCATACTCCATCCGCGCCCACGGCCCTCCTCCCGGTCGCGATGACCGCCCCCCAACCGTTGGCGCGCACGGATACGACCCGCACGCAATGCCGCAAATGAAGGCCTCATTCTTTGCCGCCGGTCCTGACATCGTCCCCGGTAAGACCGTAGCTCCCTTCGCCAACACCAATCTCTATCCGTGGATGGCTCATCTTCTCGGCCTTACACCACCAAAGTCCGACGGCAGCCTCAACATTTTGGCCGGCACGCTGCGCGACGGAGGCGGCGACTCGGAAGACTCAACGCCGATTTCCGATAACAAGGGAGCAGCAAAAAAATGAACGTAGTTTTGGGAATCGACGGCGGCGGCACGCGCACGCGCGCATCCATCCTTGCTGGTGAAAAAGTATTGGCGCATGCGGAAAGCGGCTCCATCAAGCGTCTCCGGGTAGGCGCCGAAATCGCCGAAGCCAACCTCCGCGCGCTGCTCAAAAATGTCTACAGTCAGGCTGGCGTTACGACGGTCCGCGCCGCCACGGTGGGCGTTGCAAGCGCAAGCCTCCCCGGCACCGCCGAGTGGATCACCGCTGTGCTTCAGGACTTTTGCGTTTGGCGTTCCGAAGTCGTCGGTGACGAAGTCATTGCCCTCGACGCCGCCTTCAAAGGCGGCCCTGGCATCCTGCAGATCGCGGGAACCGGCTCCAACACCATTGGCCGCGCGCCCGATGGAAGCCGCGAATGCGCCGGCGGCTACAGTTCACGTCTCGGAGACGAGGGCTCCGGCTACTGGATCGGATTGCATGCCGTGCGCCGTGGCCTGAATGCCTTCGATCGCGAGCAACCAACCAAGGTCCTGGATGCTGTTGGACGCATCTGGGGAACCACGACCCTCGAGCAACTTGTCAGTCTCGGTGACAGCACGCCCGGCCCGGACTTTGCCGCCCTCGCCCCAGCCATCAGCGAGCTTGCCGAATCCGGCGACCCGGTAGCCCTCGGAGTCTTGAAGCAGGCATCAGTAGATCTTGTAGATTTTGTCCTGCTGGTGCGTGCCAAACTTCGCCGCAAGCATGGCCTTACTCAAGAGCTTCCAGTAGCGTGGATCGGCAGCATCATTGGCAAGGCTCGCCTGGTCCGCGAAGCATTCTTTGCCGGACTCCACGCCGCAGCTCCTGAAATGCAGGTCCTTGAGCATGAGGTCTCCGGCATTGAGGGTGCGCTGTGGCGAGCAAAGAGGCTGGCCGAAGCGGCTAAATAGAAACCGGAGTCAGCCTGCCAGTTGCCCATCGACGAAGCTCGCAAGTAGCTTACCGGCAGGATCCACCACGACGAAGTTCGCCTGTTGTCCTTCGGCAAGCGAGCCAGCCTGATCGAAGAATCCCGTCATCGAGGCCGGATTCGCTGTGAGCAACCGCAATCCCTGCTCCAGCTCCGCTCCCGTGAACTCCAGAAAATTGCTGAGTGCGCGGTCGAGTGTAAGCACACTCCCTGCCAGAACACCGCGCGCCATGGCCCGGCCCTTGGCCACTTGCACAGCGAATCCACCAAGCTGATATTCGCCGTCCGGCATTCCCGCCGCGCTCATCGCATCCGTCACCAGGATCGCTCGCTCGGGTCCCTTGGCACGCCACCAGAGCTTCACAATTTCCGGGGATGTATGGATGCCGTCGCAAATGATTTCTGCATACAGGGAATCGGTTGTCAGCACAGTTCCCAATATCCCCGGCTCGCGATGATCGAGTGGCCGCATGGCGTTGAAGGTATGCGTGGCGCTCGCAGCTCCGGCGGCAATTGCCGCGCGGGTTTCCGCCGCCGTAGCATCTGAATGTCCCAGTGAGACGCGCACGCCTCGCGCAGTCGCATGAGCGGCCAACTCGACCGCGCCGGGGAGTTCCGGCGCCATCGTCATCAGTCGAATATGTCCTTCCGCCGCTTCAAAAAAACGGTCGAAGGTCGCAATGTCAGGCGCAAGCAAATGTTCCGCCGGCTGAACACCCTTCTTGGCATGAGAAAGAAACGGCCCCTCAAGGTGAATGCCGATCGGCCACGCCTTGTGGGTAGCCTCATCCGGCGCTTTCGCCACCAGTTTTGCGAGCCCCGCAAGCGCGCGCAGCGTAGCGTCCATTGGCGCAGTCACCGTTGTCGCCAGATAACTGCCCGTCCCGCGCGAAGCAAGGAATCCGCCAACCGTAAGCAGTGCCTCTGGCGTCGCATCCATTACGTCCCGCCCGGCCGCACCGTGAATGTGGACGTCAAAAAAAGCGGGAGCAAGTGTCGCGCCAGGATAGTCAAGCACGCGATCACCACCGGCAAACTCGCCCGTCTCCCGTGTTCCCAGTGATGAAATTATTCCGTCTTCAATAACCACCGTGGGATGGGGCAACAGTCGCGTCCCATTCCATAGCTTCTCTGCTGTAATTACCGTTCGCATAACCCACCGATTATTGCAGGTCCAACGCACACCTGCGTACCCCCACCGTTCTAGTGGACAATCGTATCGCGGCGCGGCGCCTGCGAATCGGTAGTTGCTTGCGCCGCCTTCAGCGCCGCATGGGCCGCAGCCAATTCGGCCCTGCAGGCCGTCAATTGGTTTGCCAGCATCGCAAACTGCAAGTCAATGTGTCTGCGCAGCTCATGAATGGCAAGCTCCAGCCGATTGTTGGCGGCTATCTGTTCGGCCTGGCTCATCTGCACCGCTTTCAGGTTGGGCAGCACCACGTCGGAGAGCAGTTGGGTGAGGGGATCAACTGGGTCGCTCATGAGTGAATTCTAAGGAAGAATCACCGAACATGCAGCATTACTATCGGTGCCATCTCGGTAACAGGCAAGATCATGGGCGAGGGTAATAGGCAATATGAACATCGAGCTTGCACAAGCAGAACTATTTCGAGGGCCAAAGGCCCGGCGTTATACCAGCCTGGGGCGCAGCCCCAGGGTTACATCGAGCACCAGAAAAAGGGCTGCAAGCCCGATCTATAACTCCCATCCGCTCGGAGCCCCATCGGCTCCCCTTTGTAACAGCACAGTAACGCTTCCGCGAGTCTCTCTTGTTAAGCTTCTGCCATGGATAAGAAGGTTCTCCTCCTTGCTGCCGCCACTTTTCTGATTCCCGGAACCGGACTTTTGAAGTCGCAGACCGTCGATCTGCCCACCAGCAAGCAGTTGATCGGCGAGATCCCAGGCCGTCCTCAGCGCTTGAACAGCTTGCCCATGTCAATGGCCGTTTCTCCCGACCTGCGGTATGTAGTTACGGTGAACGCCGGCTATGGCACTTTCGAGTCGCAGTATGAACAATCGCTGGCGGTTCTGGATACGCGGACAGGTACCCTTACTGACTTTCCGGACGCCCGAACGTTGGCGCAAGTGGCCAGGCAGACGCTCTACTCGGGGCTGGCATTCAGCCGCGATGGAAAACATCTGTACGCGAGCATGGGATCCATCTCCGACCCGACAGGTGATGGCAAGGAGAAGACCGGGAGCGGCGTTGCGGTCTATAGCTTCGCGGAAGGCAAGCTGGCTCCCGAGCGCCTGATACCTCTTCCGCTGCAGCAACTGGCCCCGGGTAGAAAGACAAGGCTGATCGACGAGAAGGAAGGCGACAAGGGTGTGCCGTTTCCGGCTGCGATCGCGGTGGTTGGCCGTGCAGGCGCGGAGAAGCTGCTGGTCGCCGACAATCTGTCCGACGATGTCTTGCTGCTGGATGCCGCCAGCGGTGCGATTGAGAAAAGGTTTGACCTTTCGGAAAGCGACGCGGTGCCTAGCACCTATCCGGCTGCGCTGGCGGTTGAGAAGGCCGGCGAGAGAGCTTTTGTCGCGTTATGGAATGCTTCGGAGATTGTTGAGCTCGATTTGGCAAAGGGGACGGTTGGCCGGAAGCTGGCTTTGCTCAAGCCGTCCGGCGCGGTCGCCGCCGGAACGCACCCTTGTGCGCTCGAGTTCTCTCCGGATGGGAAGACGCTCTACGTCGCACTGGCCAACCGCGATGCTGTCGCGGCGGTGAATGTGGCGGCTGGGCAATTCTCCGTGAAGGGGTACTTCGATACGCGCCTTCCTCATCAGAGTTACTTCGGCGCGGAGCCTGAGGCACTGGCAGTGAACGCGGACGGCAGTCGCCTGTATGCAGCGAATGCAATCAGCGACGCGGTTGCGGTGATCGACACAAGTAAGCTGACAGCCAAAGAAGCGAAGCAGGGCATGGTCGAACCCATTGGCTTTGTTCCGACCGAGTGGATGCCCATGTCGATGGCGTTTCTTCCTTCGGCATCGGGTGGCAAGCTGTATGTTGCTACGGCGAAGGGCAAGGGAACTGGGCCAAACAACTTTTTTCAGCGTGCGACGGAGACGACTGCCAACCAGAGACGGTTCCAGAGACCTACAAGCTACATCGCGACAC
>Ga0302320_10001255_pt1 | contig 60880 bp, 40 predicted proteins | sample Bog_T0_3_FD_202130 | JGI IMG/M metagenome (GOLD analysis project Ga0302320, IMG submission 202130) | Peat permafrost microbial communities from Stordalen Mire near Abisko, Sweden - Bog_T0_3 | ecosystem: Environmental > Terrestrial > Soil > Wetlands > Peat | place: Sweden: Abisko, Stordalen Mire... | reverse complement strand
TACCCTCCGCTCCCCCCGCCGCCGCTCGGGGGCCCCCCCAACTCCTTAACCAAACCCAATTTAAAGACAAGCTACGAAGGCATGAGTTCCCAACCCGCGCCCGCCGCGCCCCGGCTGATCAGCATCGAGCCGGAACTATTCGCGCGCCACAATGGCTCGCGCTACCGCGCGCCCTCGGACTTGCAGGTCACGCCGACACCGGGCGCGCGTTTCCTGGTGATTGGCGGCTGCCTCGCGCAACCGTTCCCGGAAATAGCGGCCATGATAGACCCGGAGATGAAAGGGGATTTTCTGCTGCTCAACAATTTCGACACTTTCCCGGAAATGCCGGCGGCTCAGGCGGGGCAATATGATTTTCAGATTATTCACATTCCGCTGCGCTCCATCTTGGGCAATGCCTATTTCCACCTGCCGGACGACGGTTCGCAGCATGAGGAATTCCTGCGCCAAACCCAGGAGTACCTCGCGCGTTATCTCACCAATGCCATCCGGCTGAACCTCGAACGCAAGCTGCTGACCTTTGTGCTGGGCTTTCTGGTGCCGCAACAAAATCCGCTCGGCCGCTTCCAGCCGCGCTACGATCTGAGGAACGTCATGCACTTCGTCGAGCGGCTCAACCAGTTTCTGGCGGCGGAAACCGCCAGGCATCAAAATGCCCATTGGGTGGACTTGGACCAGGTGTCGGCCAGCATCGGCAAGAAGTCCTGCCAGGATGACATGGTCTGGTCGTTCACCCACGGCACCACGCTGAGCGATGGCGACCACGATCACGATTTGAACCGCATTCAGCCGCCGGTTTCGATGCAGCACCACTACGTCGCCCGCTGGCTGGAATTTTACGAGGCGCTGCTCCACGAAGTCTTCGCCATGTATCGCACCACGCTGCAACTGGACGCCGTCAAACTGGTGGCGGTGGACCTTGATGACACGCTCTGGCGCGGGGTCGCGGCGGAAGGCACGCTGGGCGTCGCCGAAGGCTGGCCGATGGGATTCATGGAGACGCTGCTCTACTTGAAAAAGCGCGGACTCATCCTGGCCATTGTCAGCAAGAACGACGAACAGTTCATCCAAGCCAATTGGGACCGGATTGTCGGCGGGCAGATCCGGCTCGAGGATTTTGCGATCCGAAAAATCAATTTTCAAAGCAAGGCGCAAAACCTGGCGGAAATTCTCCGCGAGGTGAACCTCCGCCCGCAGAACGTCGTGCTGGTGGACGACCATCCCGCGGAGCGCTGCGCCGTCCAGCAGCAGTTGCCGGGCGTGCGCGTGCTGGGCAGTCAGCTTTATTATCTCAAGCGCATCCTGCTCTGGTCGCCGGAAACCCAAACGCCGGCGATCACGGCGGAATCGTCCAAAAAGACCGCCATGGTGCAGGCCCAAGTGGAACGTGAAACAGTCCGCAAAACGCTTTCCCACGAGGAATTTCTTCAGACGCTGGAACTCCGCGTGTCGCTCTCCCGCATCCGCGACCTCAAGGACGTGAACCTGAACCGCGCGCTGGAATTGTTCAACAAGACCAACCAGTTCAACACCACCGGCGCGCGCTACACCCTGCAACAATGCCACGAATTCCTGGCCGCCGGTTGCCAGCTTCACGTGCTTGAAGCCACGGATCGTTTCACGCAATACGGCCTGATTGGGGCCGCTTGGGTGCATCAGGGCTGCGTTGAACATTTTGTCCTGAGTTGCCGCGCCCTCGGTTTGGGCATCGAAGAATCCTTCCTGGCCGCACTCGCCCGGCAACTCGCCGCGGAAGGCCGGACGTCCCTGTCGGGCCGACTGGTGCCCACAGACGCCAACCTGGCCTGCCGGCAGGTCTTCAGCCGCAACGGCTTTGCGCCGGTGGATGGCAACCCGGCGCTCTGGTCCCGGTCACTCGCCACGCCGCTGCCCCTGCCGCCGCATCTGGCGTTGGTCTGAGCCCGATTGTGATCGAAGGTTGAGTTTCTTGCACGCTTCAGACAATCTCTCGGCCATGAAACTCCCATTCCGACCGTCTCAACCTGACTGGAACCGCACCCGGACCCTGCTCGCCGGCTGGCTGCTTGCCGTCTGCATTTGGAGCCCGCCACCGGCGCGCGCCCAAATCGAATACGTGGACCCAACCATTGGCGGCATCGGCCACCTGCTGGAGCCAACCCGTCCGACCGTTTCCCTGCCCAACAGTCCGCTGCGGGTATATCCGATGCGCAAGGACGCCACTGACGATCAGATTCACTCCTTTCCGCTGACCATCATCTCGCACCGGCTTGGCGAATTGTTCTGGCTCATGCCTGCCGCCAGCGTGCCGGCGGAAGGCAACTGGTCGAAACCAGCGGCTTATGACCAGGAGAAAACCGCGCCGGATTATTATGCCGTCCGCCTCGATGAGTCAAATATCCGCATCGAATTCACACCCGCGGCAAAATGCGGCCTGTTCCGCTTTGCTTTTCCTTCCGGCAAACCCGTGGTGCTGCTGGCCAACCGGCTGAACGGCGACTTGCAGGCCGGCGCCAACGACGCCGACCAGGCCGTTTCCGGCACGGAAACCTTCCAAGGCATGGCGGCTTATTGTTACGGCGAGTTCAGCGCGCCGGTGTCCATACAGTCCCGGAAAGCGGACGGCAAAAGCCGGCTGGTGATCACCAGCAAGGCGGATGCGGCCACTCTGGAATTTCGTTATGGCATCTCGTTCATCAGCGTTGAACAGGCGCGGCAGAATCTGCGCGAAGAAATTCCCGGCTGGGAGTTCGCTGCCCTGCATGAGCAGGCGCATCGGCGCTGGAACGAAGCGCTCAGCCGGATCCAGGTGGAAGGCGGCACGCTCGCGCAGAAGAAGGCTTTTTACACGGCGCTTTACCGCTGTTACGAGCGCATGGTGTGCATCACCGAAGATGGCCGTTATTACAGCGCTTATGATCACAGCGTCCATCAGGACCCGCGGCCATTCTACGTGGACAATTGGATTTGGGACTTGTTCCAAGCGCACGAACCGCTCATGGAACTGCTGCACCCGGACCTGGAGGCCGACGAGCTTTCCTCCTACGTGCGGATGTACGAGCAAACGGGCTGGATGCCGTCCTTTGCCCTGCTTACGGGGGATTGGCCCTGCATGACCGGCAACCACGCCGCCGCTTGGATGGCCGATGCCTGGTTCAAGGGCATCCGCAACTTTGACCTCAAAACCGCCTACGCCGGCCTGCGCAAGAATTCCCTCGACGCCACGCTGCTGCCGTGGCTCAACGGCCCCAAAACCCCGCTCGACGATTTTTACAACACCCACGGCTACCTGCCGGCGCGGCGTCCGGGCGAAAAGGAAACCGAGCCGAAAGTGCATCATCTCGAATCCCGCCAGTCCGTGTCCGTCACGCTGGACAACAGCTTTGACGATTGGTGCATCGCCCAGCTTGCCGGCGAGCTGAACCTGCCGGCCGACCGCGAGCTGTTCCTCCGGCGCGCGGCCTGGTACACCAACGTGTTCCGCGTGGATAAGGGCATCATGTGGCCCAAGGACGCGGACGGCAAGTGGATCGAGCCGTTTGATCCAAAGTTTCCGGCCGGATTCGGCGGGCGTGAATATTTCACCGAGAACAACGGCTACACTTATAACTGGGATGTGAAACACGACCAGCGCGGCTTGTTCGCACTGATGGGCGGCACGAAAGCCGCCGAGGCCAAATTGGACCAGCTGTTTCGCGAAGACCTTGGCGCGCCCAAATTCAAGTTTTATGACCTCATCCCCGATTCCACGGGCATGGTCGGCCAGTTTTCCATGGGGAATGAACCGAGCTTCCAGATTCCGTATCTCTACGACTATCTCGGCTCGCCGTGGAAAACACAGAAGCGCGTCCGCATGTTGCTGGACACCTGGTTCACGGACACGCTGCTGGGCATGCCTGGGGACGAGGACGGCGGAGGGATGAGTTCGTGGGTGGTGTTTTCGATGATCGGGTTTTATCCCGGCGTGCCGGGCGTGCCGGCGTATTGCCTGGGCAGCCCCGTGTTTGACCGGGTCACCATCCGCCTGAACAATGGCCACACCATCCGCGTCATCGCCCGAAATAATTCCGCGGACAACAAGTACATCCAGACCTTCCGGCTGAATGGACGGTCCAGCCAGCGCGTGTGGTTTCGGCACGCGGACATCGCCGATGGCGGCACGCTGGAAATGAAAATGGGCAACCTGCCGAACCAGGCACTCGGAGCCGATCCGGCTGATTGGCCGCCCTCCGACATATCCGTGGTTCCGCAAACGTTGGAAGGGAAAAGCTTTTGATCCGAACTTCGAGGTGGCTGCGGCCTCTTCGGTGGGTGGCACAGGCCACTGGCCTGTCCCGAGCGGCGACTCGCCGCTCGGAATGGGGAGCGCGCCCGAATCTTTTCCACCCGTAATTCCCAGGGCCAAGGTCCGTTCCGTTCCATCCGGCGGGTCGCCGGACGGCACAGGCGGGTCGCCTGTGCTACCCTATCCCTTTCGGGATTTCCTTTTAACGGCCCGACACCACCGGCAATCCCGTCGCGGGCCAATGAGCCACTTGGGCATTGGAGTTCAACTCCACCGCTGCGTCAGGCCCGGAAACAGGAGTTACTCCTATGTTCCAGCCATCCACGACCAGCAGCGGCTGTTCCCCTTTGAGGTCCGATTGCGCCGCCTCGACGGTGATAGTCCTGGTTTCGTTGGGTACGAGCGAGACGTAGTTGTCGGTGTAATAAACCGGCAGGACGCGTTCGCCGGAAGCTTGGCGGCGCAACTGCAAATGCGCCATGAGCGCAACTTGTGAACCGGGATTATGCAGCGTCACGTCCAACCGGCATTTGCCATTGGCATCATGACGCGCCACCTTGGCCTCAAGCGTGACGACCGGCAACTTATTCAGCTCCCGCAGATCATCCGGATGGTCCGCCAGGGCGTGCCAATAGAAATTATCCGAAAGAACTTTTCCCTCCGCAGTCAGCAACTCCAGTTTGACGAAATAAACCGGCGTCAAATTATCGGGCAAAGCGAGCGGTCCCAAATCGGTGGTTGCGCTGGGCGCAGCCTGCACTGCAATCTCCCTTTCAGCCACGCGGGAGCCATCCAGGTTATAGAATGCGATGCGCGCCTTCGCCTCCGTCAACGCGTCCGGATGATTGTTGACCACCATGAGATTGCCATCTTTTTCGTTCAACAGGATGTGAACCGGCTCGCATGCTTCCTTCGCCCCAAAGAGCGATGAATTCGGTTCCAAATCATGGTGGTAAATCTGCCAGACAAAACTGGGCTGCGCCGGATTGCTCATCCAGATGATGACCCCGGTGCTGGGATGAAACATTTTGGCCTCGCGCCCTTCATATATGGCGCGAAAGGTCTCGTAGTTCAACAGTTGGGCTTTCCGCACAAAATCAGCCAGATTCGCGATGGCGCCATAGCGGTCTTCGATTGTTTTGTGAATCTCAGTGCCGCCCGAGGCGCCTTTGGCCAGATCATGTTCCGCCCAGTCGTCATTGATGGATTCCCAATCTTTCGCCGGCATCATGCCCTGGATGGATTCCAAGGTGGGAATCGAGGCGCTGCCAATCTCCGTCTTGAACGCCTCGCCAAAGTCGTAGTATGTCCGCGGCGAATGGCCGGACGAATAGGGCCCGCCGGAATTGACCCCGTGACCGGAGGTCGAACTGGGCTGATACAGACGAACCGGCTCTAGCTCGGCCATCATCTTGCGCAGCTCATCGTCAATATTCTTCGGCGGAAAGCCTTCGTTTCGCGCGCACCAGACCGCGATGGAAGGATGATTGCGGTAACGGAGAATCTTCTCCCGTACATTCGCGACGTACGTATCGAGGTCCTCCGGGTTGGGACCGTCGCTGGGATTCGGCTGGAAAAACTCATCCCAGAGCAGGATGCCATATTTGTCGCACATATCATAAAAATCCTCGGTGGTGCTCTGGCCAACCCAGTTGCGGATAATCGTGTAATTGGCGATTTGGTGCATGCGAATCTCCGCTTCGAGCCGCTCACGCGGAATGCGCTTCAGGGCTTCATCCATGCCCCAATCGCCGCCCTTGCAAAAAACCCGGACGCCATTCACCGACAGCGTCAGGTTTTCCGAATCCGGCACCGAGTAGGAGATTTTCCGAATGCCAAAGTTCACGTCCTGACGGTCGGAAAGCTTCCCTGCGATTTCAAAATTCAAATGGAGGGTGTATAGATTCTGCGGGCCGTAGCCGTTCGGCCACCATAACTTCGGCTGGTTCACGCGCAAAGCGGGAACATTCGTCGGATCCAGGGAAATCAGTTGCGCGGAACTGGCTTTGATTTCCACCGGCACCGCAAAAGAAACCTCGCCAAAATCTCCCTTCAAGACACCCTTTTGTGCTTTATCCGTGACATTTTGCACCGTTACTTGGAGGGTGATATCCGCCGTTTTATAATCCGGCAGCGACAATTCCGTGGTTACCAAGGGGTTTTTGATCGTGACCGGTCCGGTGGCGGAAAGAAACACTTTCCGCCAGATGCCCGTGTTGCGGTCGCGAATCGCCGGAATCCAATCCCAGCCCATCGAGCATAGAAAAGTCGGCCCATCAATCGCCGTGATGCCGCCGTTTGCCCCCATGCCATTGGCTAGCGTGTGTTCGTGCGGAACTCCGGGGTGTGGCTGCGGAGAAATCAGCACCGCCAACACCGCCTTTTTGCCCGGCGTCACCAGGGCGGAAACCTCGAAAGTGCCCCGGGTAAATGCGCCCTTGATCGCCCCGATGTCCTTGCCGTTAACCCACACTTCCGCAGCGTAGTTGACACCATCGAAGTTCAGCCAGATCTGCTTTCCCTTAAATGCTCTGGGCACGCTAAACTCGGTTCGATACCAATACGAGGCGCGACAAAGGGTCTCCGGAATTTTATCCGGCCGGTTGTTTTCGCCGTAGAGCGGCTCCGGATACACACCGTCCTTGACCAGGCTGGTCAATACCGTCCCCGGCACAGTGGCGGCTTGCCACCCCTCGGGCCTGAAATCGGGCGAGGCAATGTCAGCGCCAGCTTGCGCCACTTTGGCGGAATCTTGCAGTTGCCAGCCGGTGGAAATCTCCACCGGACTGGGCAATTCCGCCGATCGCGCCGCGGGCATAAGGAAACCCGCGGCACCCAGGCCCAGGCAAACTGAAAGCTTCCAGAGGGCGATTCCGTGATGATTGATATGTTTCATGTTCATGATTGGCTGTGCTGCCAATATAGCGGGAGGTTGCCGTTCGTCCAAGCTCGTATTCACGACTCCCGCCTCCCACATTTGCCGCGCCACAGCGAAACTCGCATCCGCTTTTATCATTCGTGATTCTTCATTCGTCATTGCCGCGGCTCGCCCTCACTGCGTCATCCGCGCGCGGAAGAATTGTCGCGGGCTTGAAACGGCGCTGGAAATTTGGAGGTTGCCGGCGGCATTGGAATAGTTTGTCAGCCACGCCTGCCAGTTCGTGAGCGTGGCGGATTGCTCCCAGACAAATGGATGCCCTGGTTCGCCGGCCAATTGCACCTGCAACTGTCCGTTCGTCGGCGCCGCCACGCTGAGCGTCGCCGCGAGAATGTTCAGTTCATCCGCGCCAATGTCCGTCCGCCCAAACGCGATGCGCGGCTGACGGTCAATGTCCGTTTCGACCGCCAGGTTGGTCAAAGACTGGAAACCCGGATCGCCGGCGTTGAAGGCGGGCGAATTGGTGGAAATATGAAAATTCGCGTTGCTCGCGGCGATGAACAGAGGATCGGCAAAGAGCGAGTGGGTGTCGTTGGTGGCGCCGCTTTTCCAAGCGCTGAAGCCCGTATAGGTTTGGTTTTTCCACATCCAGACGCAGTTGTTCGAGCCGCCGGGCGCGAAATAAAGGTTCCAATCCAGCAGGTTGTTGGTGTTTTGCGTGAAGTTGTCGCTGACGAACAGGTCTTGGGAGCTGGCCACAAAAATGTTGTGGGTGACGGTGTTGGAGGCCGGCGCATATTGCAGTTCCATCTCCCCGGTGCCACTTTGCAGCGTGTCGTTATGATAGAGCGTGTTGTGGGTGATGGCACAGGCAATCGTCCGTCCGACGCTGGCGCTGTAGCCGCCAATGGAAATGCCGGTCGTATTGTTCGACCAGATCAGGTTGTCGCGGCAAACACACGCCCAGGCGGCATGCCCCGCATGTTCGCTGGCCATTTCCACCCCCAGATCGCACTGGTGTACAGAGTTGAGCTCGATCAACACATTCGACCCGCCGTCGGAATAGATGCCGTCCGCGGAAAAATCTTGGGCGGGATAGCTCGGATTGGCGCCATCGCTGATGTTCCACACGAGGTTGCTGCGGCAAACGCCGTTGCGCGCGTAGTCCTGGCTGGCGTCGGAGCACACGCCCTCGTAACCAATGAAGCCGATCCCGATGTTGTTGTTGTCGTGGACGAGATTTCCGCTGATTTCAAAGCCCGTGACATTGCCGTCGAGCGAAAAACTCTCGCTCTGGCCCAGCGTGTTGCTGCAAACCTCGTTGCCGCGAAACACCAGGTTGCTGATGGCCTGCGGCAGGGTGCCATGCACGGCGATGCCATAGGCGTTGGCGCTGGCGCTCGGATTCAGGTTGGCGATGTGGTGGACCCGGTTGGAAATAAACGTGAGGTCATGCGGCGCGCCGGTGATGTCAATGCCAGCCGGCACGTATGCGGTGTTGCTGGTCTGGTAATTCCTGATTTCAAAGCCTTGCACCATGACATAGCTCGCATTGGTGAACTCGAACAACCCCGCCGCATATGCGAGCTGTGCCACCGGCAGGCCTGTGCCGTCCACCACCGGTGTTTCGGCGGGAAAATTTTGGAAGGTGATGATTTTGCTGGTCGCCGTGCCGGATACGCCGACCGTCACGACTTCGTTATAGACGCCGCCGCGAACCAGCACGGTGTCGCCGGGCCCCAGCGTTTTGGCGGCGTGCTGGATCGTCCGCCACGGTACGTTGGTGGCGGTGCCGGCATTGGCATCCAAACCATTCGTGGCCACGTAATAGGTCATGGCGCGAACACTTGAAACCGCCGCCCAAAATAGTGCGATCGCAAGCCAGACGAGGTGTTTCATAGGCCCGCCATGTTCCTTCAAAGTGGCAGTTTGTCAACCCAACCGCAGTGCGTCTGACGCTGTAACCGGGTGGTTGTTTCTCCGCGCCCGGGTGTGAGACAAAATTCTTCATGAGCATCCGCGTGGCCCTGGAGGGGCGCCGGAAATTAGCCAGACACGCCAGTGTCTGGCAACGCGGCAGAGTTGAATTCGTCCTGGAGGGACACCGGAAACGGGGCAAGAAACCGAAGTGCTCGTTGTCTGGATTTTATTTCGGGCAAAAGCAGGCAACCACCGGCGTTGTGCCAAAGCTTTCGGCAAAAACTTGACTGTACCTCGCAAAAAACATATTGTTTCAACCCTTTGGCTGGTGGCCGTAGCTCAATGGTAGAGCCCCAGATTGTGGTTCTGGACGTTGCGGGTTCGAGTCCCGTCGACCACCCCAGCCTTCGCTTTCGCCAGCGCAAGTTGTCCCTTAAGCTGAAGTTTGGCCATTTGGCCAAACTTCCCCTGCGTTTTTGGCCCTGGCCAAACTTCGGTTTCCGGGTTTCTGGTGCCAAGCGGCCGATGGACCTCGACTTTCGGGGCCAAACCTCAATATACGGCAAGGCCAAACCGGTTTTATGAGCTTGCCAGCCAAACGACATGCTCTGGCAGTATTAGCGACGGAGGCGGAAATATTTTGCGGGCATGGTTTTGTCCGTGTTGGTGTAGCAGTAACCGTTCGAGGGCATATCTTGGAACGGTCCGGCGGGCGAGGGCGCCCATTGGAGTATCGCGCCGCTGCTCCATTGCAGCACGAGTCCCGAGGCTGAGTTATTGGCGAGCAGGGCGCCGGTGCTGGGAATCAGAGCCATGCCGTGATAATTGCCGGAAACCACGCCGGTGGCATTGGTGACAGCAACGGGCACGTTGGTTTGCCCGTATGAGTCATCGCCCCAGCTCACGATCGCGCCATTGGCGAGCAAAGCATAGGTGTGGAAATCGCCAGCAGCAATGGCCACGACGTTTGTGAGCATTGCGGGAATTTTGGTCTGGCCAAAGGTGTTGTCGCCCCACGCCACCACGGTTTGATTGCTCAAAAGTGCCACGCTATGCAGATAGCCGGCGGCGATGGCGACGACGTTGGCCAGTCCGCCCGGGACTGAAGCCTGACCGCTGACGTTATAGCCCCACGCCACCACGGTGCCATTGGCCTGCAACGCCAGCGAGTGGTCGCGCCCGGCGGCAATGGCGGTGACGTCTGCGAGACCCTGAGGTACGCTGGTCTGACCCAGTGCGTTGTTGCCCCACGCCGCGACCGTGCCCCCGCTCAACAGGGCGACGCTGTGCGAATCTCCTGCCGCCACGGCCACCACGCCGTTCGTGGCCGCCGAAGGGATATGGCATTGCCCGTAATCGTTGCGGCCCCAAGCCACAAGCGAACCGGCCGCAGTCACGGCCAAATTATGGTCTGTGCCGGCGGCAATGGTTACAAACGGCTGGGAGCTGGTTGGCGCATTGGTCTGCCCATAGCCATTGTTACCCCAAGCCACGAGGGCGCCGCTGTGGCGCAAGGCCAGCGAGTGGTAGTCGCCGCCGGCGGCGGCCACCACGTCTGCGAGGCCGGCCGGCACGTTGAGCTGGCCGCCCGAATTATCCCCCCATGCGGTTAGGGTGGAGATCAGGGCCAGCACGCTCACCCGACCGGTGGAGGAGACGCTTCCGTAGGCGTTGGTCACCGTGACGCTGTAATAGCCGGATTGGACGAGTTGAACATTGGTGAGAGTAAGGACTGAATTGGTGTTGGCGATCGGCTGGCCGTTGAAGCGCCAGGAATAAACCAGCGTCGGGGTGCCCAGCACATTGGGAGAAAGCACCACACTGCCCCCCGCATCCACCAACTGATTGGTGAGTGCGCCCGAGAGTGTGGGCACTTGATAAACCGTTAATTGCGCGGTGAAGCTCGGCGTAATGCCGGCGAGGTTGGAAGCGAGCAGGACATAGGGTCCGGCGTTATTGATGGAAATATTATTGAGCGTGAGCGACGCACTGGTTGCGCCCGGCAGGTTTGTGCTGTTGTGTTGCCATTGATAGATGATGGGCTGCGTGCCGTTGGCGGCTCCAGTGAACGTGTGCGAGGTCCCGCCAGTCACCGCCGCGCCCACGGGTTGCGTTGTGAAATACGGGGCCAGTGGCGTGACTGCAAGGGTGGCCGCCGTGCTGGTAGCCATGCCGACGGCGTTGGAGACGATCACATAATAGCCCCCGGAGTTGCCAGCCTGGACACCCACCAGGGAATATTGCGCCGCGGTGGCTCCCAATAGGGGAGAATTGTTGAAGTACCATTGATAACCCAGTGGCTGGCTGCCGATGGCCGTTATGGCAAAAGTGGCGTTGGACGACGCCGGCAGCGTCAGCGACAGCGGGTTGCTGATAATCGTTGGGCTCGCAGGGTCGAGGCGCACGGAAATGACAGCGCTCGTGCATGATCCCACCGAGTTGGCGACGATGGCGCGATAAATGCCTTCATTCACCGGCTGGGCGTTGTTGATCACCAGGTTGCTGGAGGTGGCGCCACTGATGACCGCGTTTTGGAAATACCAGGTGTAACTCAGCGGAGCCGAGCCACTGACGGCGACCCATAGATTGATTGACTGGCCGGCCGACACATGCGTGCTCGCCGATTGATTCGTAATGCTTGGCGGGAACAGCACTGCCACGCTCGCCACCGCACTGGTGACTGAGCCCACGGAATTGGCAACCACTGCCTGGTAGTTGCCCTGCTGCGCGAGCTGCACGGATGGCAGTGACAGAAAATAATTGGTGGCACCTGGCAGGTCGGTGCCCGAGAAAGTCCACTGATATGACAGCGGTCCCAAGCCCATGGCCGACACGGTCAAATACACGGAATTGGAAACCAGCACGCCTGTGCTGGCGGCCGGCGGCGTGCTGATCGAGGGCGATTCAATCAACTTCATCGGCAGGCTGCTGAGCGTGCCGTTGCCGCTGTTGTAGTACCAAAATTTTTGATTTTGTCCGTCCACCACCGAAACCGCGCTGGAGACTGGCAGATTGTAAATAACCGTCCGGGAGTTGGCATCAACCGCGCTGCCGGAGCCGAAAGCCACGCTGCCGTTGCTGTTGCAGCAATAAATCTCGGTGCCCACCGTCCCGAGCTCGTCCAGGTTCGCGTCGTATTCGTAGCTGTTCCAATACAGGCGTGAGCCGTCGGCCGACATCACCAGGTTTCGCGTGCCGTAGGGATGCTGGGGGCTGCCCGCGATCTCCGTCAGCGAATCATCGGTCATCACAAATTTATGAAGGTAGGCGTCGGAAATATTGTTGTCGCAGTGATAATAATAGGTGCCGGTGGGATCGGCGGCGCCGTCACCCTCCCGCTGCATGCTTGAGCTGAGGGTCGCGCCGGCGACGGTGTCAATGATGCTGACGTAAATCCATTGATCTTCGCCTTCGGTGATAATCCGCCCGGCATGACCGGCGCTGATCTTGTACACATCGGTCCCCAGATTCAACGAGGGCAACAACGCTTGCGCATTCAAATCCACCACATAAGTCGCGGCTTCCGTCCAGCTCGCAATATACAGCCGGTTTTCCGCATAGTTGATCGCCAGGTCGGTGGGGTTGATGCCGATGGGCAGCGTCTTGTCGATATTTCCCGTGAGGGTGTTGATAAACAGGAGCGTGCCGTTCTGACCGGACAACACGGGCGGCTGCAACGCGTAAATATACGGGCGCACCTTGTCCGCAGCCATTTTCGTGATGTTCAAGGCGCTGATGTTTACGGTGACCGGCACCTCGATCTTCTGGGGGCCAACCGTAAACTCGAGATTGTTCGTGTATGTTCCCGCCGCCAGAGCCGACGTAGCCCAAGAAACCGTCACAGACGACGGCGTGGTGCCGTTTGAGGCATTAATTCCCATCCAGCCCGCACCCGTTACCGCAGCCGACTAGGCCGTCGCGAGCACACTTGTGACCGATAGGGTAACGCTGGCTGGATTGTAGCCCACGGTGCCGCCTACGGTCACTTGGGTGGGGTTAATCGCCACCGTGGCCACCGCAAACGACCACGTTGGTCCCCGGTTCGTTGAGCCAAAACCAATTTGATCCACGCGCCAATAATAAGTGCTCCCAGGATTGAGCGTTTGGCCGGGCCGCATACTTGTGCCAGCAGTGCGCCCCAAGTACTGCGCAGCCCCCGGCGTGGCGGCAGCCACCGCCGCCCGGTTGGTGCCGAAATAAACATCATAGGTCAAAGCCGTGGGCGAGGGCGACCACACCAGATTCGTTGGCGCCTGCCCCACCACGCTGCCGTTGGCTGGCGTGGGCACGAGCGCCAATCCGCTCACCGAGGCGATGCCTGCCATGTTGTAAATCACCACGCTGGCCGTCGAGGAGTTGTATCGAATCAGCTCGGTCTGGTCTCCGGAAAGGGTTTGCACCGTCGCGGAAAACGGCAGGTTGGTGATCACGATTCCCGTGTACGCATTATAAACTTCCGTCGGACCAAACGCCACCGTTCCATCCAATGACACGGCATAAATATTATCCGTGAATTGTGTCAGCAGAATCGCGGTGTTTGTGGCGGCGACCCTCTGCACTTTGTTAAACACATACTGCTGGGAACCGTCGAGCAGAATGGGCGTGTTCTGTGGGTCGCGGCTTTAATTCGGTCCAGTCGTCAAGGTGGTTAAGGAGCCCGGTGACACCGCAAAACTCACAATCGAGGAATTGTTGCTGCCCGCACTTCAGCCATACTGCTGCCAGATGTAAAGTGTGCTGCCATCCCGCGACAGCACCAGCCCACCCGCGCCGGAAGACTGGTTGCCACCCGTGTTCAACACCATGACCTCCGTATCGTTGGTGTAGGTAAACTGGTAGATTTCCGGCCCCCACGCACCGTCGGTAATGTAAATGGTTCCCGCATTGTTGGCCGTCAAGTACAGCGGATTGGAGAGGCTGTACGTACTCGGGGTGGTAATGGGCTGCGACGACGTCACAGTAAACGAGGCGAGGTCCACCTTGGAAATCGTGCGGCTGCCCGTGTTGATCACATAAAGAGAGTCTCCCGCGGGCGTCACCGTCATGTCGGTCGGATTTACGCCCACGGTGATTTCATTCAGTACGCTGCCATTGGTGGGATTCAAGGCCAGCAACGTACCGGGGCTCGTGCTGTTCGGGGCATTGAGCGCATACACGACAGCGCGCAAATAGTCGGGGATTAATTTCACGATCACCCGGCCCGGTAACGGATTGGTAACGATCTGCGCTTCCGCCTGAAATCCCACCAAGGCGAGGAACAACGCACAAGCTAATGGGGACAATTCCTTCATATTCTCTTTAATTGATGATAAACCAAACTAACTATTTGCCGATTAGACATCGGAACAAAATTAGCTGGGATTTGTCAAGACATGTTTCCGAAAAACTTCACGTTTGTTGTTGCCGGCGTATTTTGCACCTCGTGGCAGCACCATGCCCTGACTCAGGTCGGCTGCTGCTTCAGCATTGAAAGGCTAGCCGACGATTCGGCCGCCTTCGTTGAGGAAGATGCCCTTGAAATTCATCTCCAACGCCTGCGGGTTGGTGGCCTTGGCCAAGGCATCCTTCTCGGTGACCCTCCCGGCCTTCACCAGGTTGAACAGCGACTGGTTGAACGTACACATGCCGTCGTCCGCGCCGGTCTCGATGGCGACGCTCAACTTGTCCAACCGGTTCTCTTCGAGCATTTTGCGGATGAGCGGCGAGTTGATCATGATTTCCAGCGCCGGGGTCATCTTGCCTTCCACCGTTGCCACCATGCGTTGGCAAATGACGCCGCGCAAGGTGGCTGCAAGCTGCCGCCGGATCTGTTCCCGCTCCTCCGCCTTGAAAAAATCCAGAATGCGAATGATAGATTGCGCCGCCGTGGTGGTGTGCAAGGTGGACAAAACCAGATGGCCAGTGTCCGCCGCGCTCATGGCCGCGCCGAAACTGATGTCGTCGCGCATTTCGCCGAGCATGATGATGTCCGGATCCTGGCGCAGGACGTTTCTCAGCGCCTGGTGAAAGGAGGCCGTGTCGAGACCGACTTCCCGCTGTTCGATGACCGACTGGTTGTCCTCAAAAACAAATTCAATGGGATCCTCCAGGGTGATGATGTGTTTTTTGAAATTCCCGTTGATGTGTTCGATCATGGCCGCGAGGGTGGTGGACTTGCCGCAGCCGGTGGACCCGGCCACCAGCACGATGCCGCGCGGGGCCTCGGCAATGGTCTTGATCGTCTCCAGCAGGCCGAGTTCCTCAAAACTGGCGACATGGCTGCGGACGTACCGCATGGCCAGGGCCCATTGGCCGCGCTGCTGGAACAGGTTGGTGCGGAACCGGCCCACATCCGGCACATAGTACGAAAAATCCACTTCCCGGTCCTCCTCCAGCTTTTTCTTGAGATGAATGGGGCAGACTTTTTCGATAATATTATTCATCCACTGCTCCGTGGGCATGGGGCACTCGATGGAAATCAGTTCGCGGTTGATGCGGAAAATGACCGGCGTGCCGATCTTGATATGCACGTCCGAGGCGTTGCCATCCACGGCCGTCTTGAGAATTTTCTTGAATAGTTCCATTCGTCCAGCCTAAACCTTTTCCCCGCAAATGCCAGAAAGTTCAAAAGCTTGAGCTTTTCCACCATCGCGGCTATGCTTTTGCCATGCCGATTTACGAATTCCATTGTGACAAATGCGGGCGCGACAGCGAGGTCCTCGTGCGCTCGTCCGACTGGAGCGGGACGAAATGTCCGCATTGCGGGTCCAGCAAGTTGGGCAAGAAGTTTTCCACCTTCGCGGCGGCGGGCGCGGGGGCGGTGAGCACTCCGGAAAAGAAATACGGACACCGCTGCGGCGGCGGCGGGTGCGGATGCCATTGAATCTACGATTTGCGATCTACGATTTACGCGCCAAGGGTTGCCGCGCGTGTGCACCGTAAAACGCAAGTCGTAAGCTTTTCACGAACAGATCTCCCGTGCGTCGATTTGGGTGAGGTTCTCCACCGTCCAGTCGGCGGCGTGCAGTTTTAATTCCGGGTACTTGGCGCCACCCGTGGCCACGGCCAGCGTTTTGGCGCCGATGAATTTGCCGCAGCGCACGTCGAAGGGCGTGTCGCCAATGACCACGATCTCCTGCGGCTGCAATTGCGGATTCAGCACGCGGCGTCCGCGCTGCAGCGCGGCCACGGCAATGTGGTTGCGGTCCTCATGGTCGTCGGCAAACCCGCCCATGACAAAGTGATCCCACAAGCCAAAATGGCGCAGCTTGATCTCCGCGCCGAGCTGAATGTTCCCGGTGAGCAGCCCAAGCAGTGGCGGCTGCGGCAGCGCGAGCAGGTCCGTGATGAATCGCGTGATGCCCGTGCATTCGCCGCCAGTGCTTTGCGCCAGGATCTGCTCCAGCCAGAAAACGTAGTTGTCAAAAAACTGCCGGAAATTGTCCCGCGATTCCGGCACGCCATGAATCTTGAAAAACTCCCGCACGAGGCTCACGTCGGTGCGTCCGGCGAACTTCATCCGCTCCGCTCCGTGATGCAGGCCAAACACGTGGCTGAACGTCTGGGAAAACGCCTTCGTGCCGGCCCCGCCCGTCAGGACGAGCGTGCCATCTATGTCGAACAAAACCAGCCGTGTCATGGAGCGTGGAGTATAGCAGGAAACCGGTTCCCGGCCAGAAATTTGAACCGTGGAGTTTGATCGTCTGTAACGTAGCGCAAACATTCGTGGTTTCGCGTAAAATGTCCCGTACGGGACATTTTATCGGTTTAGCGATCTGGGGCACTCTTGAATGCGTCGGCGAATCACCGCTTGCGATTATAGCCTGCCTGAGAAAATTTCTGCGCCGTCAACTCTTCCGCGCGATGGCGCAAGCCCGCATCTGGCGCCAGTTCAGCCCAGGCGGCACGAAATTTTTCTGCGGCCACGGCACACATGGCGGCTTCAAAATCCGCGCGCTTCAGCGGCAACGGCGGCGGCTGCACCGAGCCTTGGATCAGCAACCCAAGCCGGTTCCGCCGCTGGGCCGCGCCCGCGATCTTGTTGTCATGCCAGAGCAAATCAAATTTCTCATGACCAATAAAACACTGGCCCGTCACTTCCGTGGCCACCGGCGTGAGGAGGCCCTCACTCGATTCCGCCCTCCGCCCTCCGCCCTCCACATTTGAAGTTTGAGCCTCCTCTCGCTCGCCGCGCGGTCGCTCTAGCACCGCCGGTCGGCTGCGGCCAGCCAGCTCCGTTTGCACGTTTAAGGCCGCGAACGCCAGCCGCAGCCAGTCGTGAATGCGCCGGTAGCTTTCCGTGGCCGGCAACGAATGCCATTCATGGCTGGGTGGGAACACGGCGCAGTAGGTCCAGTCCCGGTCGTGCGGCACGAGGCCCCCTCCGGTTGGACGGCGGATGAGCGGACGCAGCCGGGTGGCGCGCTCGACCCCGGCGAAATTCTGAAAATAACCAAAAGTGGCCGCGGGTTCCGTCCAGCCGTAGAACCGCAACACCGGTTGCCCGAGGCGCGAAATCTGTTCCAGCAAAGCCTCGTCGAGCGCCATGTTGAAAGCCGCCTCGCACGGTCCGGAATTGAGCCGCAGCCAGGAATTCATTTCACGCCAATTTGTGGACAATGTTGCCGCACTTCACAATTGGCGCAATCCGGCTTGCGCGCATCGCACCGGCGGCGGCCATGCCAGATGAGCCAGTGACTGAACAGCGTCCAGCCGGCCTGCGGCACCAGCGGCATCAATTCCTGCTCGAGCTTTACCGCGTCGGTTCCCTTGGCGAGACCGAGCCGGTTGGCGAGGCGCGTGACATGCGTGTCCACGACCAAGCCCACGTTGAGGTCGAAGGCATTGCCGAGGACCACGTTCGCGGTTTTGCGTCCGACGCCGGGCAGCGCGTGGAGCTCGTCCATCGTGCGCGGCACTTCGCCGCCGAACCTCTCCACCAAATTGACGCAGGCGGCCTTGATGTTTTTTGCCTTGTGCTTGTAAAAGCCCGTGGAGCGGATGTCCTTTTCCAGTCCGGAAATATCGGCCTCGGCGAAGTCTTTGGCGCTCCGGTATTTTTTGAATAGCTCCGCCGTGACCAGATTCACGCGCTTGTCTGTGCATTGCGCCGAGAGGATCGTGGCCACGAGCAGCTCCAGCGGATTGGAAAAATTCAGTTCACAGTGCGCATCCGGGTAAGTTCGTCGGAGCGCGGCAATTATTTTCAGCGCGCGTTCTTTTTTGGCGGCAGCGGTTTCTCGCGGCATGAGCATGATTCTGTCACATCGCGGGCCGCGCTGCAAAATCTTGTTTGCCGGGGCAGGCTCAAATTTGGCTTTCGGAGCGCGGATCTGTGACTCCCGGCAACTCCCTTCACCCGCATCCTCGATTTCCGGCCACCGATCACGAGAAAGAGAACGATTTGGCTTTAGCTTGGCCGGCTGCGCCTAATCCTGATTATTTTCCAGCGGCCGCGTTGGTGGCGGCCAGGGGAATTGCGCCCCGTGCATCGGCCTCGGCCTTGTCCTTTTTGGATTTTTCCAACTTGTCCTTGGCGATTTGCTCGCGAACGGACAACGGCGGCGTGGCATAATGTTGCATCGCCGGGTAATTTTCTGTCCAGTTGTAAAGCCGGCCCTGGCTGTCATTGAGGAAGGCCCAGACAAACCAGATGACAAACGCAGCCAGCAGCAGCTTGGGCCAGGCGGGTCGCTTCTCCGCAAATTCGTCCGCCTCCCCAAAGGTGGCGCCCGGGGGCAATGCCGCGACGCCGGTAAGCGCGGCGCCGAACGGCACGTTCATCCGGGCCTTGGCGTTCACCGCCCAGCCATTGGCGTCGAGAATCGGGCCAAGGTTGCGCTTGCGCAATTTGAGCCACGCGATGGCCATGGAGGGCGCGGAAACCACGAGCATGATGCCGGCAATCACCAGCGGCACCTGCCACTGTTCAAATCCCCTGAGGAAGCCCAGTATGCCGGCAAACGCGGCCGCCAAACTCCCCAAGGCCAGGCTGATCAGCGCAATAACGCTCGGATCAAACGCCGGTTTGGCTGGCGTCGCCGCGGACGCGGCCCCCGCCGGCGCCACGGGCGTGTTGGCGGCGGACGTCAATTGGGCGTTCACATCGGCATCCGCCGCGGCCGCCTGCCGGGCGGCGCGTTCCTCGATCATGCGCACCAGTTTTTTGTAGGGCGACCAGAAGGCCTGCCGGATGCTGATGGGGTTCTCCACGATTTTAGTAATGGTGGCGTCCCAGTCGCGGCCGGCGCGGTCGTAAAAGATGCCATTGCGCCCCACGATGAGATTGTCGGAATCACCGCCGGTGAACGCGGCCACGATGGACAGTTTTTCGCCGGTGCCTTTGCGCGCGCAATCGCAGTAGGCCAGGTAAGTCCCGGCCATGCCGGCCATCGCCGCGTGCCGGCCGGCGTCATCCACGGAGAGGCATAGGTCGCAACTGCGCTGGTCCAGGAACAGCGTGCCGGCCTGAAAAATGGCCTTCTCTTTCCGTCCGTAAAAATCGCCGAAGTTGACGAAGTTGCGGCACAGCTTGGCGAGGTCGCGGTGATAATGGATCAGGCGATGCAGACCGATTACGGCCACGGAATTGCCTTCCTCGGCCTTGTCCCGGGCGATCAGGGCGGTCAGGGTTTCCTTCGCCTTGGTGGCGAGAATCTCCCGCGCGCGCGGCAGGCCGATTTTTTCCACCGTGCCGCCGGTCTTGCCGGCGTTCCACGTATCGAACGCGGCGAGCTTGCCGGTGAGCGCGTTCCAGTCCGCCTCGGTCAAAACGGTTTTCGCGCCGAGCAACGGCGTGATGGCTTGCGCTTGCAGCGCCGCAATCGCTCCGGCCCACGCGGGGTTGAGACCTTGCGTGAGCGGCAGCGGCGTGGTGGCCCCGACTTGCGCCAGCGGCAGGCCTGCGATGTCCGCGCTCTGGTTCGTCAGGTCCTTGGCGCCCAGCGCGGCGTATTCTTTTTCGTCGCGGTTCAGCGCGTTGACCGCGCGCGGGTCAAACGCGGCAAGCCGGCCGCGCGCAAAATAGTCCTCCACCTTGGCCTTGACGGCCTTCACCGCGCCGGCGGCGGCTTCAGTGTCCCCGCCCAGCGGCAGCACGGCCGCGTTGCCCTCCGCCTGTTTCCACCACTCGGCAAACGCGGCGGCGGCGGCGAAAAATTGATCCGCTTTCGCCTGGCTCACGCCGGGCTTGCCGCTGGCGTCGGTATCCGCGCCAAGGCAATTAATGATGTCGGCAATGACGGCCTTGGTCGCGTCGTCCTCCGCGGAATCGGCCGGCACGATGCCATCGCCGTTGAACGGTTTGGCGGCAAAGGTCGCGGCGGCGGCGGCGGCTTCCTCAAAAGTGACTTCTCCGTTGTCGGCCTTGCCCAGCACCTGCCGGGCAAAAGTGGCGATCAATTTTCCTTCCGGCGTCGTGTCATTGATGGCGGCCGCTCGCAGCGTGGCGCCGCCTTTGAGGAGGTCGTCGGGATTTTTCAGCAGGCCGCCCGCCCACTTGACGGCGGCAATAAGCTCCGGCGCGCGCACACGTCCGTCCTTGTCCGTGTCAATCAACGCGAGGGTCGTCTTGTCAAATTCGACTCCGGTGGTGGGACACGCCAGCGCGACCCATAATTTCTGGTCGAGTTGATCCAAGTTCATGAGATCGGCGCCGGAACCGATGACGACTTGATTGAAGCCGCCGGCGCGAAAGAATTTCCAAGTATGGCTCATAATGATTGATTTGTTTCCTGACCTTGCTGGGAAAAGATTAGCCAAGCCACGGGTTCCCGCCAAGCAAAACTTATTCGCCGTGAACGCGGCACCCATCCAAGAAGGTGAAATTCCACGCAAAGGCGCAGCACAGCAATCAGAGGATAGGGGATGGCGGCGTCAATTTTCCGGGCGGAACCCCGGCGCCAGCGGCGCGAAATCTTGGCAGAAAACAAATTTCAAGTCAGCTCCCAGCCCTGACAGGGGCGGCATAGCGACCTTGGCCCCATTGCATCAAAAGTCTTTCGCCTGGTTCTGGTACAGGTGATTGGCCAGAAACGCCAGCACGCGTCGTTCGTATTCGCGCTGGGCAAACGCGTGCAGATCCACGTGCGCCGCGCCGTCCACCCACCAGGCCTGCTTCGGTTCGGCGGCGGCGGCAAACAAGGATCTGGCCTCCTCAATGGTCGTGTCGCGATCCGCCGTGCCAGCGAGGAAGAACTTCGGAACGGAAATGTTTCGAGCGCATTTCAGCGGTTTCAAATCGTCCAGGCTGATGCCCAAACGCGGTTTGAACTGGCACGTCAACAACGGCGTGGCCAGTTTGCCCAGCCAGCCAAAGCGCATGGCCAGTCGGTCTTCCGCAGCTTGATAAATGGTCGGGTACCAGGATTCCAAAATCATGGCGTTCACCGGCAAAGGCGGGTTCGCCAGCAGCGCCGAGGCCGCCCCCAGGGAGATACCGATGACGCCCACCTTTTCGCCGGGCAGTTTCCCGTGGATGAACTTGACGGCCGCCGTCGCATCGCGGCTTTCGAGGAAGCCAAACGTGATTTGCCTGCCCTGGCTCTCGCCGTGTCCCTGGAAGTCAAACAGCAACACCGAATAACCCGCGCGGGATAGAAATTGCGCGCGGGCGATCAGCGTCATGCGGTCCGCATGAACACCGTGCATCAGCACCACCACGCCCCTGCCCGGCTCACCCGCCACAAACCAACCATGGATGGTTGCGCCACTGGCACTGGGAAACTCCACATTTTGAGCGCGGAGGCCGGCCGGCGGGTTGCCAATCGGATGATTCGACGGCGCTACCAGCACCGCGCCGATGTTGTAGACCAAAACGACGCCGAGAATGATCGCGGCCGACCACAACGCGCCAATAATTTTCCAAGGCCGGGCCAGTTGCATTGAACGTTGGACGACCGGGTTTGCGGCGCGTTCAATCAAATGGGGCTGAAACCCGCGCCAAGAAGTTCAAGGCGGCTGAAGGAAACATGCACGAGGCTGATGAAATCCGGGGGAAAAGTCGGTTTAAACGAGACACCTTTTCCATGAACCCGGGAGAGAAGCGAGTATGAATAACGCCCGCCCTCACCCCAGGCCGAACCTCGGCTTGGCACCACTCCCCCGAGGAGAGGGAGAAACGGGTGCCGCATCCTGGGAATACCGAGGCTCTGGATTGGCTCTGGTTCATGGTCCCAATGCGCGGCAATGGGCCGTGGCGGCTCCCCCTGAACCCGGGAGAGAAGCGAGCATGAATAGCGCCCGCCCGCCCCGGCTCTCTCCCGATTTTGCTCCCGCCGTCGCTAGGAAGCCATGGCGGGCAAGCCGCCGACTCCGCGAAAGCGGAGAGGGAGGAGCAAGTGCCGATATATTAGGTGGAGCCTCCTTACGCCGGCTGCGACACACTCGAGTTACACCAACTCCGGCGCGTCCAGTTTCTTCGGCGGCTGGCCACAGGGTTTGCCGTCGGCGGTTTCAGGATACTCGAAAATTCTGCCCTCGAAATTGCGGATGAGCACGCGACCGGCGTTGCGGCACAAGACGTATTCGGGATTGATGGGCACTTTGCCGCCGCCGCCCGGCGCGTCAATGACGTACGTGGGCACCGCGTAGCCCGTGGTGTGGCCGCGCAATTTCTCCATGATCTCCAGCCCCTTGGCCACGCTGGCGCGCAAATGCGCCGAGCCGGAAATCAGGTCGCACTGATAGAGATAGTACGGTTTGACGCGGCACATCAAGAGCTTCTGGAACAGCGCCTTCATCACGTCCGCGTCGTCGTTGACGTGTTTGAGCAGCACGCTCTGGTTGCCCAGCGGAATGCCGGCGTCGGCCAGGCGGCCCAGCGCGTCGCGCACTTCCGTCGTGAGTTCACGGGGGTGATTGACATGCACACTGGCGAACAGCGGATGAAACTGCTTGAACATGGCGCACAGTTCGGGCGTGATGCGCTGCGGCAGAAAAACCGGGATGCGCGTGCCGAGGCGCAGAAATTCCACGTGCGGAATCGCGCGCAGCCGGCTCAGCAGATTCTCCAGCTTCTCATCGCTCAGCAGCAGCGGGTCGCCGCCGCTCAACAGCACGTCGCGGATTTCCGGATGCGCGGCGATGTAGGCGATCTGCTGGTCGAAGGCGGGGTGAAAATCATAGCCGCTGGCGTTGCTCACCAGCCGCGAGCGCGTGCAGTACCGGCAATAGCTCGCGCAGCGGTCGGTGACCAGGAACAGCACGCGATCCGGGTAGCGATGCACCAGGCCCGGCACCGGGGAGTGCGAATCTTCGCCGCAGGGATCGCTTAATTCCCAGGGTGCGAGGTGCGTTTCCTCCAGCCGGGGCACGACCTGGCGGCGCACCGGGCAGTTTTCATCCGCCGGATCAATCAGATTGAAAAAATAGGGCGTGATGCCGAGCGCCAGCTTGTGGTTGGCCAGTTTCGCCCCGGCGAGTTCCTCCGGCGTGAGCGTGGGCATGAATCTCTGCAACTGCTCCACCGTGGTGATGCGATGTTTCATCTGCCAGCGCCAGTCGTTCCAATCGTTCTCGGAAACATCGCGCCAGAAACCCCTCCCCGCCGATTTGAAGGTTTTCAAGGTTAACGCCCGGTGGTCCGCTGGCGGCTCCTCACCGCCAGCCGATGATATGTCAGCCTGCATAATTCAGTTGAACGATACTAGCACATGCCAAAACTTTTGCAAATCCAGCAAAAAATGCGCAAGATCGCGCCCGGTCAGCGGTATGGATGATTGAAAGACAAAAAATGACGACCGCCCAAATTCTGTCAGCCCAGATTCCGCCGCACTCTGCTCATTGCGTCGCGGTGGTTTCACTGGTCGCGATCTTCCTGATCGTTGAGATTGCGCTGGTTTGCTCCATCTTTCGGAGCAGTTCAAAGCATGAGGAAGGCAAAGAATCGCAAAAATGACCGTTTTGGCGGCCCTTGACAATTCGAGCAACGGGTCCGAACGTGCGGTGTTCAACTAACAGGTGATTTATGAAAGCAATTAATTGGCAATGGATGGCAGTGGTGATAATCGCGGCCGCGGTGGCGCCGGGAGCCACGGCGCGGGCCCAGAATGCAAATGTGATCGGCACGCAGTCCGCGCCTGCCGCCAGCGCGTATGCGCCGCCGCTGGCGTATGGCGTGCCGCAGATACTACAGCTGGCACAGGCGAAAGTCAGCGACGACATGATCATCGCCTATATCAGAAATTCCGGGAATAGCTACGGCTTGAACGCCGACCAGATCATATATCTGCGGCAACAGGGCCTTTCTGACCCAGTCATCACGGCGATGTTGAGCCAGCCCAGGGGGGGAGTCGCCATACCCACACCTTCCACCCCCGCGCCGCAGCCGGTGGCATCGCCCGCCTACGCAGGGCAGGTTGCGCCTGACGCGGCGTATGCTCAAACCGCGCCTGCCGCGGTCTATTATTCACCGCCCGATTACAATTATTATTACGACCAACCTTACTACGGCTATTCGGCTTACGGCTGGTGCCCGCCGGTGACACTTTATTATGGCTGGGGCGGAGGCTGGGGTCGCGGCTGGTATGGCGGCGGATACTACCGGGGCGGATATTACGGCGGCGGCTATCGCGGCGGCTTCGTAGGCAGTGGCTTTCACGGAGGAGGCTTTGGTGGCGGATTTCGCGGAGGCAGCTTTGGCGGCGGCGGGTTTCGTGGCGGGGGTGCTGTAGGCGGCTTCCACGGAGTTGGCGGCGGCGGGCATGGCGGGGGCCACCGCTGAAGGATCCGCTGGCGGTCAGGTAGGGCAGACATTCCTGTCTGCGGGTTCTGGCGACTTTCCAGTCGCCAGTTTCAATGGCCAACGGGAACGGCTCACGCCCGCCTATTCCTCCACCGGCACGACCAGGCTGTCCATGATATAGTCCTTCCGCTCCGGCGTATTCTTGCCCATGTAGAAATTCAGAATGGGCGCCGACTCGGCGCGCGGCGCGTATTCCACCTGGCTCAGACGCATGCTCTTCCCGATGAACTGCGCAAATTCCTTGGGGCTGATTTCGCCCAACCCTTTGAACCTGGTGATCTCCGGCTTGCCGCCGAACCCCTTCACGGCGTTGTCGCGCTCGGCCTCGCTGTAACAATAGATCGTCTTTTCCTTGTTGCGCACGCGGAAGAGGGGCGTTTCCAGGACGTGGACGTGCCCGTCGTGGACCAGCTGCTCGAAAAACTTGAAGAAATATGTGATCATCAGGTTGCGGATGTGCAGCCCGTCCACATCCGCGTCGGTGGCGAGGATCACCTTCTCGTAGCGCAGGCTGTCGGTGGTGTCCTCCACGCTCAGCGCCTGCATGAGATTATACATTTCGTCGTTGCGATACATCACGTCGCGCTTGAGATCCCAGACATTGAGCGGCTTGCCCTTGAGCACGAACACCGCCTGAGTGTTCACGTCGCGGCAGCTCGTGATTGAGCCGGCGGCGGACTGGCCTTCGCAAATGAACACCATCGAGCCGCGCCCCTTGTCCTTTTTCTTGTCGAAATGATGCTTGCAATCCTTGAGCTGCGGGATGCGCAAGGAAATCGCCTTGGCCCGCTCGCGCGACAGCTTCTTCACCTCCTGCAATTCCTTCCGCAATTGCTGCGTGTCCTTGACCTTGGCCACAATCATCTCGGCGATTGGCTTGTTCCGCTGGAAGAAATGCAGCAGTTCTTCCCGCACGCTGTTGACGAGCTCGGTGCGGATTTCCGTGTTGCCCAGCTTGTTCTTGGTCTGCGACTCAAACACCGGATCTTTCAGCCGGATCGCCACCGCGCCTACCATGCACTCGCGCACGTCGTCGCCGTCGAACTTGCCGTTGCAGTACTCATTCACCGCCTTGAGCAGGCCTTCGCGGAAGGCGCTCAGATGCGTGCCCCCGTCGGTCGTGAACTGGCCGTTGACGAAGGAATAAAACGTCTCGCCATAGCGTGAATTGCTGTGCGTGAAGCAAAACTCCAGCGTCTTGCCCGCGTAATGCAGCGGCGCATAAATCGGTTCACTGCCGTCGCCGGCCAGATCCTCCATCACCAGGTCCATCAGCCCGTGGCGCGATTGGAACACCTTCGGCTCGGCCAGCTCCGGCATCCGCAAAATCAGCTTCAGCCCGGTGTTGAGATAGCTGTAATGCCGCAGCCGGCGTTCGACGTGTTCGAGACGAAATTCACTCCCCTTGAAAATCTCCGGGTCCGGCTCAAACTCGATGAATGTGCCGTTGGGCTCCTTGGTCCTGCCGGTGTTTTCCTTCTTTAGCTTGCCCACCTTGAAGCTCGCCTCCGCAAACTCGCCGTCGCGGTGGCTGCGCACAAAAAACTCCTTCGACAGCGCGTTCACCGCCTTGGTGCCCACGCCGTTGAGGCCCACGCTGAATTGGAACACCTCGTCGTTGTATTTCGCCCCCGTGTTGATCTTGGACACGCAGTCCACCACCTTGCCCAGGGGTATGCCCCGCCCGAAATCGCGCACGGCCACGTGGTTGCCGTCAATTTTGATCTCCACCTCCTTGCCGTGGCCCATGATGTATTCGTCAATCGCGTTGTCCACCACCTCCTTGAGCAGCACGTAGCAGCCGTCGTCCGGGTGGACGCCGGTGCCGATCCGCCCGATGTACATGCCCGTGCGCAGCCGGATGTGCTCCAGCGAAGACAATGTCTTGATCTTGCTCTCGTCGTAAACTGGTGTCGGTTTGTCAGCCATAGATAATTGCCAGGAAGAAGATGCGGGAAATCGGACTGGAATTCAACGCAAAGACGAGAAGTTGCAAAAGAATACCACGACAGACCAGGAGTGACGCTCAGTACGTCGCCATCCTCCGCCAGCCCCTTGCCCTCTGGCTAATATAACCCTCTTCTGGAGCGCCACGCAGCGATGGGCGGCCACCCCGGCGGGCTTTTCGCTTCCATACGCCGCCCGCCTCCCTTTGGTTCATATCCGCCCTAACCCTTCCGCGTTTTTTTCAAGTGGCCGAAGCCAACCAGTTGACCGCCTTTTTCATCCCACAGCCGGAAGGCCAGCGACTTGAAGCTGGAGAAAAAGGTGACGGGCTTGACGGCGAGGAAGAGCGGGTCGGCCCGGTGGCATTTTTCGAGGTTGTAATTGGGAATGCGCGGGCTCAAATGATGAATGTGGTGAAACCCGATGTTGCCGGAGAACCATTGCAGCACGCGCGGCAATTTGTAGAACGAGCTGCCTTTGAGGGCGGCGGCGACAAAACTCCAGTCCGCGCCGCGGTCCCAATAGACGCCCTCAAACTGGTGCTGCACATAAAACAGCCACACCCCCGCGCCGCCAGCCACCATCAGGGCAATCAGTTGAATCAGCAAATAGTGCCAGAAGCCGAAGACATAACTCAGACCGATGGCCATGCCGGCCAAGGCGGCGTTCATGGCATAAACCGAGTGGCGTTCGCGCGCGCTGGCCCTGGGCGATGGCAACCGCTGCCTGATGAGGAACAGATACAGCGGCCCCAGGACAAACAGCACGAACGGATTGCGCGCCAGCCGGTAGGCGAATTTTTGCCACCGCGACGACTCCAGATATTCCTGCACGGTCAGTGTCCATACGTCGCCCGTGCCGCGCCGGTCGAGGTCGCCTGAGGCCGAATGGTGAATGGAGTGTTCCCATCGCCAGTGATAGTACGGCGTGAACGTCAGGATGCCGGCGATGAATCCCACCGTGTCGTTGGCGATACGCGATTTGAAAAACGAACCGTGCCCGCAATCGTGAAAAATGATGAACACACGGACCAGCAGCGCCCCCATCAACATGGCCAGCGGCACCACCAGCCACCATGACACCGGGAGGCTCAAATACATCAGGTACCACAGCGCGGCAATGGGAAGGATCGTGTCAACGATCTGCCACACGGCCCGCCAGGTCGAAGGTTTCTGGTATTTCAGCACGATCGCCTTCCACGCCGCGGGGTCCGGCTCAGTAATGGCGGAGGTTGACTGATTGTTCATAATCATGATGCGCCTGCACTTTCTCAAAAGTTCTAGCTTGATGCTAACATACTCGAGGTTGCCGCCGGCGGCAAATGAAAGCGGCGACAATGAAAGCGGCGGCGGGCAAGGTCTTAATTTGCGCTTTGGAGCGCGGGTCTGTGACCGACTAACTCCGGCCCGGTGTCAACTTCCGCAGCGCCGCTTCCACTTGCCCGATCGGTCCCGACCAATCACCCGGCTTGCATTGGCGAAATAGGGTCATGGTGGGATACCACGGGGTGTCGGAGCGTCCCAACATCCACCGCCAACAAGGGGCGTGGGACAGGAGCCCCCAGACGGGGCGCCCCAGTGCGCCAGCCAAGTGCAGGGTCGAGGTGCAGACGGAAATAACCAGGTCCATTTGCCCCATTGCCGCGGCGGTTTCGGAGAAACTGCGCAGTTGACCACCGAGATCTTCAACCTCAACTTCAGGCGGCAGTTTCCTCACGTCGGCCGACCGGGGGCCACACTGCAAACTGTGGAACTGTATGCCCGGCACACGCAGCACCGGAAGCAATTGGTCCAGTGGCAACGACCGAATACGGTTCTTCCGATAACTTTCCCCGCCGGACCAAATGAGGCCCACTTTTAGGCGGCCCGCCGCTTCCGAGTTCAAGGGAAACGTGTCGGCAGAAGGGGTCCAAAGATAGGGAACTCCCGCCGGCACCGTCTTCAGCGTGGTGTTCAGGAGGTGCGGGAGACTCATCAAAGCGGCATGGGTGTCAAACTGAGGGAGCGGTTCATCGGAACCAAACAGCTGAGCCACGCCAGGAATCTGATGCGCGAGCGAATGCAGGGCGGCGGGACATACCAGCAATACCCTCGCCCCCAGTGACGCGACGATGGGAGCGTAGCGAAGGAATTGGATGGTGTCGCCAATGCCCTGCTCGGAATAAAGCAAAATGGTCTGACCCCGGATGTCCTGTCCCTGCCAGGCCGGCTGTTTGAACCCAGGCCGTTTCGCGGGCGCGCCGGGCCTGGTCCAACGAGTTTCATATTCCGCCCAGCCACGAAGAAAATCGCCGCCAGCCAGCAAAGCAAAAGATCTATTATAACGGGTATTGGCCTCAGCGGGATTTTGCGCCAGCACCTGGTCAAAAGCCTGGATGGCCTCCGTCAGCCTGCCCTGCCCCAACAAGGCATTGCCCAAGCTGTTCAAGGCACGCTCGTAGCCGGGCTGTAACCGCAAAGCGCGCCGCGCGAATTCTTCGGCGCGGACAAAGTCGCAGCACTTCTCCAATGCCGCGGCAACTGTGTTGAGGAGATCCGCATCCGGGTGCGGATTTTGCCGGAGCGCCGTTTCCAGGCTGGCCATCGCTTCGTCACCTCGTTCGAGTTTGGTCAGCGCCGTCCCGAGCTGCGCGTGGACCCCTGGCAAGTCCGGCTGGAGCGTGGCCGCTTTGCGGGTCATTTCCACGGCTTCGTCATGCCTGCCCAAGGCCAGCATGATGCTACCGGCGGTCCTTTGCGCCCTGGCGTCCGCTGGAGCGAGCTTGACCGCCCGTTGAATCCAAACCAGCGCCTGTTCGTTTCGTCCCCGTTGCTGCTCAATCAAGGCGCCATAGCTCAGGGCTAGAATATTCGCCGGTTCCCGCTGAATCACCTGCGCGCACAGGGCCGCAGCCGCGGCGGAATCTCCCGCGTCAAATTTTTTCACCGCATTTTGGAGGAGCCGGATCGTGTTGGACATGCAGGTTTATTCAGCAATACACCGTCAGCGTCTGCACGAGTGGCTGGACGCGGTTGTAGTTCAAGACTTTTTCAATGTAAGTGGCGTTGAGACGCTGACCTTCGGGCACCAGGAGCAGGCCGCTGGGAGTATAGATGCCGCGCGACAAGACCATGCCGGGGCGGAGTTCGCCCAGGGAAATCTGGCGCTCGCGGCGGGGCACGGAAGCCACGGCCTGCGCCCGCAGGAAAATTTTCAGCGCCTCGGGATCAAACGCGGTGCTGGCGCCGGTCTTGGTTTTTTCCACGGCGTCGGCGTCGGTCAGCCGGCAAGACGCGAATGCCACGGGCACGGCCAGCAAGCGAGCGAGCCAGGGAATGTTTTCGCCGACGAGCTGGTCCGGATAGCCATGACCGTCATAGCGTTCGTGATGGCCGCGGATGGTCTGGCCGACCCGGTCGAGGTGGCTCATGAAGGAGGCAAGTTCCTGGCCGAGAATCGGATGCTGCTGGATGAGCGCGCGCTCCGGCTCGGCGAGCGAGTCAGGATCTTCCTGCCAGCGGCGGATGATGTGGCGCGGCACGCCGACCAGGCCGATATCGTGCAGCAGCGCGGCGCTTTCGAGCACGCGCAGTTCGTCCGGCGGCAGTTTGGCCAGCTGGCCGATGGCGCGACACAGTTCGGTGACGCGGCGCGCCTGGTTGCCCAGCGACGGATAAAACGTCTGCATGGTGTGGACGCAAAGTTCGAGGGAGCGGAAAAGGTTGGTTTCCAGCGCGGAATTGAGCTGGCCCAATTCCTGGTTCTGGCGGGTGGTGAGCTGGACCTGCTGTTCGAGCGAGCGGTTCAGGTCCACCAGTTGCGCATTCATCGTTTGCGTGGCTTCCTGCAAGCGCGCGTTCTGGCAGATGAGCTGGTGGCGCTGGAGGGCGTTTTTCAGCGTGGCGATGAATTCCTCGTGCAGCCACGGCTTGATGATGAAGCGAAAGATTTCTCCCTTGTTGATGGCGGCGATGACCGTATCGAGATTCAGCACCGCGGTGGCCAGAATGCGCGTGGCGAAGGGCTGGATTTGGCGGGCCCGGGCGAGGAGTTCCAAGCCGGACAAATCGGGCATCAGCTGGTCGGAGATGATGACGGAAAATTTTCGGCGTTGCAGCTCCGCCAGCGCCTCGAGCGGCGAACTGTGGGCGATGGCCGGGTAGCCGGCGCGCTGCAGGGTTTGTTGGAGCGCGGAAAGAAAAATTTTCTCGTCGTCCACGACGAGGATCGGGTCGGCGGGCGGCGGAATGTCATCCGGAGAGTGCATGCGCCCCGAAGGAATCAGGCGGCGCGGCCGCGGACGGCGACGCAACCGTAGGTGCGGCGCAGCCGCTTTAAATTCTTGCCGGCCTCGCCCAGCTGCTCGAGTTTTTTACGGGCTTGGGCGAACGTGGTTTGCAACCGGCTGTGATTCTGCCGGGTGAGTTCCAACAAGCCGGAGACATGCACCCGCAGGTTGTTCTCTTTCTCGGCGAGATTGCAGCCGGCGCGCCGCCATTCGGCCCGGGTCTCCTGGGTGAGCCGGCTGACCACTGTTTGGTAGTCCCGGATGGCCAGGTGGCAGTCAGACAACAAATTCCAGTTGCGGGTTTGAATGGCTTTGGTCTCGGCCTGGGCCAGCCGGTGCCACTCGCGGTAAGCGCAAAACAGTTCGTTTTCGGTGTTCATTCCGGGGTCAATTGGCTGGCCGACCACTGGCTGGCGACCGTGGTGGCGGGAGCGCCGCCGTGGAGCATTTGGAACCAGGCGTCGCGCAGCTGCTGGAGCATGGGGAGCACTTCATCAATGCCCTGGCGCGACTTCTTGAGGTTGCTTTCGAGCAGGCGGCGTTCAAAATAACTGTAGAGGTTGCGGAGCGTGGTGGCCAACTGGCCCCCGGCCTCGAGATCCAGCGAACAGTTCAATTCGCGGATGATATCCACGGCGCGCCGCAGATTATTGTGGATGGCGGCATTGCGTTGGCCAATGTCCTGGCAGTCGAATCCGAGCAAGGCGCGATCCAGCGAAAGGAGCGCGCCATCAAACAGCATCAATATCAACTGGCCGGGAGGCGCTGTCTGGGTGGCGATCCGGCGGTAGGATTTCCAGGGATTGACAACGGGCATGAGGCGGACGGGTTAAGGGCTCAGAGGCGGCTGGCCAGAAAGCCGGCGAGTTGGTTCAAGGCTTCATCCGAGGGATAATCGCCATCGTTCAGCAGCGCGCTGGCTTGCGCCACCTTTTCGGGGCGGACTGCCGACGACTGCTTGAGCGTGTCCTGAAGGGATTGGGAGGAAAACGAGACGGACGAATCATCCGCCGCCGCCGTCGCCGCCGCCGCCGGCCGCGAGACGCCCTGTTGGACGGGAATATAATTTGAACCACCGGTGTTAAAATCGACGATCATAATTTTATAAAAATTTTGTGTGTGGCTGCCCAGCCACTCGTTCATGTCAAATTGATCATCGGCACGGCTCATAATAACTTTAGCCTTTATTTTTCAGTGTCAGTGTCACCGCTCCGGCAGCGTGTCCAACAGGGCGGCGGTGGCATACCGGCCAAATTGGCGGGGCGAATTGGCTGCCATCCAGTTTTCTTTGCGGCCAAATGGCCAGTGCGGCATCCGCAGTCCGGCCAGGTCGGCGGCAGCCTCGGGAATCCAGCTTTCGTTGCGGGCAAATGGCCGGTGTGGCCACGGCTCCGCAAACCATTGAGCCGCACGGTTTACCGCCGGTTGGCTGGCATCGAATAGCTCATCGGCCGCCCAGACAATTTGGCCGGAGCGCGCATCCGCCAATTTTAGCCGCCAGCCGATCGCCAACGGAGCGTAGGCGTGGTAGGTGGTCAATTCCGCGAACAACACGGCGTCGCAGCCGTATTCGCGCCGCAAAAAGGCAAAGAAATCCGGCGGCAACATTTCCTTGCCGGTCCAATTGATTTGGCCGGTGGCGTGGCGCAAGGCCGAGGCCTCCACCGCCACCACCTCGAATTTCCTCGTCTTGATGAGTTGTTCCATCAGTACGGGCGTGAGCGCAACACAGCCTTCGGGCAGGTCCCTGCCCGCCGTGTCGGCGGCCAGCGGCAACACCGCGAGACGACGAAGGTCGGGCGACAGCTTTGCGGGATAAGCAAAGACATTGTCCGGACGATAATCACGCCGGAATATGCCGGCGTATGGTGGCGCGGCCTGACTAGCGGCCAAAACTCCGCCCAAGGCGAAAAATCCGGCCAGCCAGCCCGCGCGCCATCGTTTTTTCCGCCAGCGGCGGGGGCCGCTGCCAGAAAAGGCACTGAAGTTCATGGGAGTCCTAAATACCCCAACTCTTGCTTGTCTAAAGTTAGCTAGATTCTGATAGGTTTCCACCCAGACAACTTGCGTTGCCGGGATCTCGTTAGTCCCATGAACTCCAACCGGAAAAAACACTGGCTACCGCCTGGTGGTCCGTGCCGAGGCGCGGACGAGCCGACGGATAAGCGCCACGGGTTGAGGGTGGACGCGGGGTTGCGGTGGAGTGAATCGGACTTGTTCCTCAAGCCGGCCAGCGCTTTAAGCCGGGCCGGAGACTTGCGGATGATGGGAACCGGTGAAAAAGTGAAGCCAGCCACCCCTCCATCGCGGGCGCACAGGCGGCGCTCCAGACGGATTTTGGGATTGGCGGCAAGGGGTTTCATGGCGATTTAGAGACTGCCACTGGAGACTCCCTGGGAGAGGTAAGTCAGCTCCTGGTTGGTTTGCGACTCAGCTGTTTCCATGTTTTGGAACTCGGAGTCCCACTGATTGGTGTCGCTGGTGATCTTGGATTCCAGGTTGGAAATCTGCGTGGTGATGTCGGTGCTTTGGGTGTTCAAATCCGACGTTCGCGAGGGCAGCGTGCCATTCGTGCCAATGACCGTGGTGATGTAATTGCTCACCAGCTTGGCCAGGCCATTCTTTGGATCGGAAAACAGCGCCTGCACGTCGCTGAGATTGCCGGTCAGCATGGAGGACAGCGTGTTGGAGTCGCTCAAGGAGATATTGTTGTCGCTGCCGTCGCTGCTGAAACCCAAATCAGCCAACTGCGTCACGGCGCCGGAGGTGCCCGGAATGTTCTCCACCGACGCCATCACCGAGCGCAGGCTGCTGGCAATATTCGTGGTGGTTTGGTCGCCGGTGAGCGTGCCGGGGGTGACCGCACCGTTCGCGCCCGTGGTGACAGCCTGCTGGGAGTTCATGTAAGTTTGGAGGGTATTATAGTCCGTGACAAATTGCTGAATGGCGTTGCTGATGGTGGTCGTGTCAGGCTTGACGGTTACCGTGGTTAGGCCGGTGGTTGCCGCGGCGACGGACAAGCCGATGATGCCGGAACTCGAACTGTCAATCGTGTTGGACTGGCTGATGATCGGCTGCGTGCCGCCGTTCAAAGTATAAACCAGGTTCTCCCCGTGAGTCAGCGTGCCGCTGGCCAATCCCGTGGCCGCCAGAAAATTGCCCGTCACATCCTTCGTGGAGATGCCCACATCGCCGGTGTTGGTGTTGGTCAACAAGAACCGGTTGTTGATGGGATCATAGGCGGCGCTCACGCCGGCGGCGGACTGGTTGATGTTGTTGAGAATATCCTGGATGCTGTCCGTGTCGGCATTGTAGCTGAACGAGACGCCGTTGATCTCAAATGCGCCGTTGCTGCTGCCGCCGTTGGTGATGGGCATGGCCAAATCGGCGCTGGTCATGTCCGCCTCGAGGTTGACGTGGCCGAGCGCCGTGGTGCTGGAGATGGCGCCGGTATTCTCAGTGCCATCGCCGTTGTCATTGTACAGCTGGGCGACCTGTAGAAAATTGCTCGTGTCCGTGGAACTGCCGAGTGTGATGGGACTGCCGTCGCTGCTGGTCAGGTTTATCTTGTCGGCATTTGCATCATAACTCGCGGTCACTTTGTTGCCGGTGGCGGTGGCGATGGCGTCAAAGACGTCTTGCAGCGAATCTGTGGTTGCAATTGTCACCCGCGCACCGTTAACGGTAAAGGTGCCGGCGGTGATCGGGGTCGAGAAGCCGGCCGAGCCGATGGTCACGGAACCGGGGCCGTCGCTTGGATCCAGCACTTGGGCCACATGAGTGGTGCCATTCAGTTGTGCGGCAGTGGCCAATTGCGAAATATTGAAGGCATAATCGCCTATGGGAGTGCCGGAGGAGACACTGGCGCTGGCCACCGAAGTATCGGAGCTGGCCGCCGTGACGCTGTCAAAAAATGAAGGGTCCACCAGATTATCCGTATCGAGCTGGAGCGTGTTCAGATCGGCGGAAATGGTGGAATAGGCGGTGTTTTGGGCGGTGATGGCGGTTTGCTGGGTCTGCCACTGGGTTTCCGGCGCGCGTTCCGCCGTGGCCAGCTCGGTCACGATGGTGGCCCAATCCATGCCCGACGCCAACCCGGAAATGGCCAGGTTGGGAGACGAGTTTTTCTGGGCCATGGTGCCAATGCCAAGCAGCGTGCTAGTTGCCATAGGCTGGTATCGGTTGATTGAGGGGCCGGCTTAAACGTTTTTTACAGAACCCGAACGGCCATGACTTGCGTCATTGAAACTCAAACTCGGACGGCGCACGGGCGCCGTCCGAGTGTTTTTCACCGGTCAGACTGAACCGCCCGCTTACGACAGGAGGCGGAGCAGCGTCTGCGGCATGGAGTTCGCCTGCGCCAGCATCGCGGTACTGGATTGAACCAGGATGTTTTCCTTGGCGTAGGTGGTGCTCTCCGAGGCCACGTCCACGTCGGTGATCCGGCTGTTGGCGGCCTGGAGGTTGTTGCTCAACGAGCCGAGTTGGTTGCTGTAATATCCCAGCGTTTCCTCGTTGGCGCCAATGGACGCGCGATCCGACGCGAGCTGCTGGATGGCCGTCTGGGTAGCCGTCACCGCTGCCACCGCGCCACTGACTGACGTGATGTCGTCAGCCGTGGCCGTGGTATAAGAGGACGTGGAGAGGTTCACGCCAAGGTTTTGGTACTGGCCGCCGTCGCCGTCGGTGGTGACATTGAGGGTTTTGCCGCCAAACAGGCTGACGCCATTGAACGATTGCGTGGCCACAGTGTTGACGTAACTTCCGAGCGTGGTGTATTCCTGCTGATACAATTGACGATCGGTTGTGGTCTTGGTGACGTCCTGAGCTGAAACGGCCAGCTCGCTCATGCGGGACAACGCCGTATTCACCTGTTGCAAATAACCGTCTTGCGTTTGGTTGAAGGAAATGGCGTTGTTGACGTTGTCCTGGGCCGCGCCGGTGCGGGCGACCTGGGCGGACAATTTCATTGACACAGCCAGGCCGGCGGCATCATCTGAGGGGTTGGTGATCTGCGAACCGGACGACAGCTTCGCCAGCGCCGAACTTAAGTTGGCGCTATTCGTGTCCAGTTGCGTTGCTGCATTGAGTGCGGATGTATTTGTATTAATGACCATAACTGACTCCTTCCATGAGTCACCCCTTGCGGGGCAGATGATTTGTTAAGCGGCATCCCTGCCGCTAGGCGGGTTTTGGCAAGGGCACCCGCCCGTATTTATTCCCTCCGGCTGTTTGCGGCCGCCGGAGACCGTTGACTACTTCAGCAAGGGCTTGTCGGTGAACCACACCGTCAAACTTTCCCGCCGAACATGTCAACTATCGGCGCTCCCGGCGGAGACTTTAGGCCCATTGGAAATTATTTTTCTCTCCAAAAAACGCATCACCGTGTCGCCGTGCTTGAGCCGCTTCACTTCCACCCAGGGCGCGGCCAGCTCCAGCGTATCGCGCTTGGTGTGGCCCAGCACCAACCTGCCGCCGGCCGCGAGCAGAGGCGGCAGGTTTTCATCGTCCAGCAATTGCTGCGCAAAGGAAGTCGAGCGCCGGTTCACATTTTTTTCGCCGTAAGGCGGGTCGGCGAGGATCAGGTCAAATTGCCGCCCGCACTCCGCGAGCTGGCTCATCGCCGGGAAAACGTCCTGCGTGCGCACCTCCAGGATTTCGCCGTAGCCGGCCGCCGCTGCGTTGCCATGGATGAACTCCGCATGGCGGCGGGATTTTTCAACGCATAGCACGCGCTCCGCGCCGCGGCTCAGGCACTCCAGGCCCAAGGCGCCGCTGCCGGCGAAGAGTTCCAGCACGCGCGCGCCCACCACCCGCGCGCCCAGCGAGTTGAACACCGCCTGCTTGACCAGATCCGGCGTCGGCCGCACGTCCAGTCCCTTCGGGACCTTTAATCTCCGCCTTGCTGCCTGTCCGCCGGTAATGCGCATGAAAGGAGTTTAACCACGAAAGCCAGGAAAGACACGAAAGCAAATCTTGAATTGTCCGCACATCAAATTGCCGACAAAGCAGGGCAGGCGAGCCGCCCGCGCTCCAGCGCTCCGGCTCATGGAGGGGGCCGGGGTGAGATGCTTTGTTTCACGCTTCAGCACTTCACGTTCATTTGAAAATCTCCGCGAAGAACAGCTTCATGTCTTCCCAGGAACGCCGGTCGGCCTTTTCGTTGTAACGCGCGCCGGAGTTGACAAAGCCGGGGTCGGGCTGCGTGAAGCTGTGAACCGCGCCGCCATATTTGATCAGCCGCCAGTCCACCTTGGCGTCGCGCATTTCGCTTTCAAACGCGGCCAGATCCTCCGGTTTTTCAAATGGATCGTCCGCGCCATGGCAGACGAGCACCGGGCATTTGATGTTCCTGCCGTCCGCCGGCGCGGGTGAATCCAGACCGCCGTGAAAACTGACGATGCCACTCAAGCTCGCGCCGCTGCGCGCGAGTTCGATGACCGCGGTGCCGCCGAAGCAATAGCCGATGGCCGCGACCCGCTTGGGATCCACCAGCTCGGATTTTTTCAATTGCTCCAGCCCGGCGTTCGCGCGCGCGCGCAGCAGCGCGCGGTTGGACTTGTATTTCGTGGCTTCCGCGCCGGCCTCGGCCACGGTCTTCGGCCGGATGCCCTTGCCGTAAATGTCCGCGCAGAATGCCGCGTAGCCGAGCTGCGCGAGCAGTTTCGCGCGGTGCTGCTCGTAATCCGTGAGGCCAAGCCACTGATGCACCACTAGCACGCCGGGCCGCGGCCCGGCCACCGCGTCATCCCAGACGAGCACGCCTTCGAGGGTCGCGTCGCCTTGCTGATACTCAATGGTTTTGGATTGGATGGCCGCGTGCAGCGCGCCCGCGCCCGCCAACATCGCCGCGGAAAGTAAAATTGTCCTCATATTTCCGCCAAATTAACCGAAAACAGGGTGTTAGGCAACTCCAGGGAGTGTTTTTTGGGAGCGCGGCAGCGCCTCGCCGCCTCCGGTATTATCAATTCACGATTCTTCTTAAGTCAAGCAGGGGAATGCCGATAAGCAACCAAGTTGTGTCAGCAACGGAACTGAAGAGCTTGTGCTTTTGAGCCAGTTGTGCCGCGGTTTACGAGAAAATGAAATTACATACTATGAAAACGAAATTATCTGTCGGTGGATCAGGTTTTGCCAAATGCGTCGCGCAGTCTCACGTTGTGCCTCGACTGTTGGTGATTGCCGCCATGCTCGCGTTGGGCACCGTTGCCGCTTGGGCCCGGGGGCCGGTGTACAGTCAGCCCACCAACGTTATCGCCATGGCCCAGGGCACCACCACCAATATCTACTTTACCATCACGGACGACGCGGTGGGATGGTCCGGCATCAGCTCGACGACGGTTAAGCTTGCCACCAATGGCGTGTTGGCCGGCACCATTTTGACGGTGACCAATGTCGCCGCGCCCTATGGTCCGACCGTTCCCTGGACCAACACCTACTCCCTCGAAACGAACCGGCTCACCATCAGTCCGGGAAACCAGTTTGGCACCAACCAGATCCTGCTGGTCTCCGTTGACCTCTGGGGCGACAGCATCACCAATACTTGGACGCTGGATGTTACGCACGTGAGCCAGCAGCCAGCCTTTTCGCTGGCGACTAACAAGTTGGTGCTGCTGGAGGGGGCAAGCCGGCAGACGAATTCGGGTTTTGTGAGCGGAATCACCAACGGTGCGGGCAACCCGCCGGGACTGACCTGGACATTTGCCGCCATCACTTCGGCAACGACACCGACCAACGGCGGCTTGACGTTCCTGGCACCGCCGGCGATCGCGAACTATAACGGCAGCAACAGTACCACTGCGGATTTGGTCTTTGCGGTGGCGACTAATTCGTACGGGTCAAACTTCGTGTCGGTGGTGATGACTGACACCGGCTCGAGCATCGGAGGCGGCAGGATAACCTGCACCAATAATTTCTGGCTGGTGGCATCAAAAATAGTTCATCCGCCCGTGTTTGCGACGGTGACCAATCAAACGACGCTGGAAAACGCACTAATCGGCCTGACCAATGTGATCATCAGCGTCAGCGACGACGCGCCGGGAATCCCGTTGGCACTGAAAGTGATTTCCCAGAATACCAGCATCGCAACGGCCGGTGTGACCTACACAAACGCGGTGACATCAACGAGCAACCAATTCACCCTGGCGCTCACGCCCGTGCATAATGCGTATGGATCGGTGACGAACCAGCTGATCGCGAGCGTGCAGGGGGGGAGCGGGATCCTTTACAGCACCAATTATTTTGTCCTCACGGTGACCCAAGTGAGCCAGCCGCCAAGTTTTACACTGGCAACGAATGCCTTGGTGTTGGCGGAGGAGTCAGGGCCGCAGACCAATGCGGGTTTTGTGGCGAATATGAGCGTCGGGAATGGAAATCCGGCGGCAACCCAGGCACAGTTAAAGCTCGGAGTGACAACCATTACCTCCAACTCGTTCAATGCGCAGTTCACAGTCCTGCCGGCATTGAGCACCAACGGAACGCTGACCTTTACGCCCAAGCCGCATTCCTTCGGCACAAACCTGGTGACCGTAAGCCTGACCAACACGGCCGAAACCACCGCCTACGGCGGCGTGATTACCTACTCGACGAATTTCCAACTGGAAGTGGCGCAAATCTCGCACGTGCCGACCATCACGCCGGTCGGGAACCAGACAATACTGGAGGACGGCAGCGGGACGAATATCGTGATCAACGTCTGGAACTTTGACGCGGTCACGAACAACCTGGCGCTGACGGCAGCGTCGGCCGGGCAGTCAACTAATCCCATTGTGGTCAATGTCAGTTGGGTATCAACGAATCTGATCACCGCCACCGCTACCAACACACAGTTTACGCTGCACCTTGCGGCCATTACGAACTCGTTTGGGACCAACGTCATCACCTTGACGGCCAAAGAAATCGCGGGGACGAACACGACCAGCAGCACCAATTTCCAGGTGATAGTGGCCCACGTCACCCAGGCGCCCCACTTTGTGTTCACAACGACCTATGTGACCACGCCGGAGCAGGCGGTGGCGACAGCGATTACCAATGCCAATTTCCTGACGAACATCACCAACGGACCTGGCAATCTGCCGGGAACCAATTGGACGTTCACATTGACGGCTGCAAACCCAGCGATTTTCGGCGTGCTACCGGCCATTGCTCACAATGGGAATCTGACCTTCACACCGAAGGCGCTAACAAACGGGACGAGCACGGAAACAGTCGTGATGGTGGATACGGATTCCGGTGAGAGCACCGCCAGCGGCGGGGTGATCTCCTTCACGAACACCTTTACCGTGGCCGTGGCCACTGTGAGCCAGACGCCGAGTTTCTCGTTTGCCACGAATACGCTGGTAGTGCCGGAAGAATCAGCGGCGCAGACGAACGCGAATTTTGTGACGGCTATCAACGTCGGGCTCGGGAAACCGGCGTCCACCACTTGGACCTTCACCACGACGACGGCGACGAACGATCCCGTCAATGATGCGCAGTTCACGGTGTGGCCCGCGATCGCGAACAACGGCACCCTGACCTTCACGCCGCTGGCGCATTCCTATGGGACCAACGTGGTGACCGTCGTGATGACGGACAGCGGCGGCACCAACAGTTTCACCAACAACTTCTCACTGGAAGTGGCGCAGATTTCACACGCTCCCTTCATCACGTGGGCCACCAATCAGACCACGTACGAGAACGGCGGCGGCATGACCGCAATAATCAACGTTTGGGATTATGACTCCTGCACGAACAACTTGCTGCTGACCGCGGTGTCATCCAATTCCAGTGTGGCCCAGGTGAGCGTGATCGCAACCAATTGGAACAGCGCGACCAACGTGCAGTTTACCCTGGAACTGGCGCCGGTGACGAACATGTTTGGCTCCAGCCCCATCGGATTGACCGCGAGCGAGGTGGTGGGGACCAATCTGCTTCCGAGCACCACCAATTTCACGCTGACGGTGGCCCAAGTAAGCCAGCCGCCGAGTTTTGCGTTTGCCACGAATATCCTGGTGATCGCTGAGCATGCGGGACCAAACATCCTGAGTAATTTCCTGACCTCGATCACCACCGGAGCGGGCAATCAGCCGGGTCTGACCTGGACATTTAGCATCATTCCCAGCCCGGGTGCCGGAAATGTGACCTTTGCCCCCCTCCAATCCCCGGCCGTGACCACCGCTGGCACGCTGAGCTTCGACACCTTGGATTATTCGTATGGCACCAACGTGGTGACAGTGGTGATGACCGATAGCGGCGGGATCGCCAACGGTGGCGTGATCGCCTTCACGAATAGCTTCCTACTCCAGGTGCCTTGGGTCAATCAGGCCCCGTCCTTTAACCTGGGTGTCAGTACCACCACGGTGGACAAATACAATGTGCCCGTGGTCATTTCCAACGCCGCAATCAACATTCTTGCCGGTCCGCCTAATGAAAGCAACCAGACCGTTTCATTCCAGGTTTCCAACAACAACTCCAGCTTGCTTACGGTTCAACCGTCAGTGGACCCGAATGGCACCCTGACCTTTACGCCTGGGGACCAACCGGGAACAGTCACCGTCCAGATCAGCGCTCAGGACAACGGCGGCACCGCCAACGGCGGCGTGAATACATCCTCCAACCAGACTTTTACTATCATCATTCCGCCGAACACGTTCCAGAATGCCGCCGGCACCTTCGCCGGATTGTTCTACGGCTCGAATACGCAGGCCACGGCCAGTTCGGGCTTCTTCAACCTGACGCTTGCCACCAACGGCACCTTCACCGGTTCCTTGATCTGCTCAGGATCAACCAACTCTTTCAACGGCCAGTTTGGCATCGCCCAGTCTTCCGCCACGGCGCAGGTTGGAAACTACACGCTGGGTCTCACAATTGACACAAGTGCGCTCACCGTCAGCGGTTCTGTGAGCAACACGGTGTCTGATTGGAACTCGGCGCTGCGGGGTTACGCCTCTGGCTTCGGAAGTGGTTTGGACGGCACTTATACTACGGTCATGCCTGGTTTCGACGTGCCCAAGATTGGCTCCGTGGGTGATAGCACCTTCTATGTTACCATCTCTGGCGGCGCCGCTTCCTTGACTGGCAACCTGTCGGACTCGAACCAAGTCGTCCAAGCCGGCTCGCTTTGCACCAACGGCTACTTCCCGGTTTACATTCCGCTCTACACCAACGCCAACGGCGCCAATGGACTGCTGATTGGCTGGCTCAACTTTAACGGCGTGGCCGACGACAGCTCGAGCCCCGACTCAGCGCTGATTTGGATTAGCGACACAAGTGCCACTGCTCTCTATCCCCACGGCTTCACCAACAATGTGGCACCCTTGATTTCGACCTTTGACCCCACACTATCGCAGCTCCTGCCTATCAACACAGGGTATGTTGAATTGACCGGTGGCACGCTGTCTGTCCCCATCGTGGCGCCCGTGTCCCTCGTCAACAACCAGATCATCGTGGATTCATCAGTTACGAATGGTTTGACTCTGACGATCAATACCAATACAGGCGATATGCAGGGCTCGTTTGTGGATGCGCATGGCCATACCAACCTGATTGAAAGCGCCCTGCTGCAAAACGACGATGTCGCGCGCGGATATTTCCTGGGCGCCGGCCAAAGCGGTTCCTTCATTCTCGTGGCCAACGCGGTGTTGCCTGACAATCCTCCCTACCCGGCGTTCACGGGCGTCACCACCCATGGTGCTGTGACCAACGCGGGGGCCTCCACCGCCACCAGCATCAGCAACCTGGTGATACCCGAAAACTCCACCAACGATCTGCGGCTGTCCTTCTCGCTCTTCGATCCCTTAAGCAGCAGCTTTACGGTCACGTGCAATTCTGCGAACACCAACGTGGTCGCGGTCACCCTCAGCGGCGGCAACCAGTTGTTGTTTGCGCCGGTGACCAATGTTTATGGCAGCAACATTACGGTCACGGTCACGGCCGATGACGGCACCTTGACCAACACCCTCACCATCAATACCACGATCAGTTATGTCAACCAGCCTCCCTCCTTTGCCTTGGCCACAAATGCCTATACGGTGGACAAATACGGAGCGACCATTACCGCCCCCAACGAGGCCCTCAGCATCTCCGCCGGACCGCCCAGCGAAACCAACTGGCAGACCGTCAGTTTCATCGTCACCAACAGCGATCCCGGCCTGTTCCTGATTCAGCCGGCCATTGACGCCAACGGCACGCTCACCTTTACGCCCGGCAGCACCGGGGGAACGGTGACCGTCGGCGTGCAGGCTCTAGACACTGGCGGCACCGGCAATGGCGGCGTGGACGTTTCCACCTCACAGATGGTGACTATCACCATGCCGCCGAATCCGTATGGTAATCTTACTACTGGAACCAACATCACGGGGACGTTCGTGGGATTGTTCAATGACACAAATGCGGTGACACCGAGTCTGGGCAGTTCCGGCTATTTCAGCCTGATACTCACCAACGACGGCACCTTCACCGGCTACCTGATCTGCTCGGGAGCAACCAACGCGTTCAATGGCCAGTTCAGCCTCTCCCAGTCGAATGCCATGGCTAGCGTCGCCAATTACACGCTCAGCCTCCTCCTTGACCCCGGCACCGCCACCGTCACTGGTTCCGTCGCCAACACGTCACTCGGTTGGAACGCCACCCTGCAAAGCTACCTCGCGGCGGCGCCTGCGCTGGCCGGCAATTATCTCGTGGCCATGCAAGGTGTTGGCGACTCTTACCACGCGCCCAATGGTGACAGTGTTTTCACCGTCACCATCGACACCAACGGTGTCGCCACCCTGGCGGGTCACATGGCGGACAATACCCCCGTCAGCCTGGTAAGCCAGCTCTCGGCCGGCGGCAACTGCCCGATCTACACTCCTTTATACACCAACGGCATTAGTGGATTGCTTGTCGGCTGGCTCAACTTTACCAATGGCGCGGCTGATAATTTAACGGCCGCTTCCATCCTCACCTGGATCGCCCCAGCGGGTGCCACCCCTGAGCTTTATGCCCGGGGCTTTACCAATCAATCCGTTGCCCTGGCTTCGACCTACAACAGCTCCGCACCTGATGAGCTCACGAATGTCAATCATTACGTGGTTATGACGGGCAGCGACCTCATTGACTATACGAATGCGCTAACCATCGCGGACAATGTTATCACCGCCGATCCGTCGGGGATCATAGGCTTAAACCTGACCATCATTCCCGGCACGGGCGAAATTCAGGGGTCGTTTGTATCTGGGGGTTTTACCAACTACATTGAAAGCGTCATCCTCCAGGATGCCAACATCGCGCGCGGCTATTTCATCAGTGCCGACGGCGAATCGAGTGGTTCAATCGTCCTGTTGAACAACTACTCGGTGCCGGCGGGTGATTACGCCTATCCTTTGGCCACCGGTTTGACCAACGTGACGGTTCTGGAAAACTCAAGCCCGTACAGCCTTCCGTTTGTGCTGTTTGATCCGTTGACCAACAACTTCGTCTCGGTCATAGCCACTTCCGGCAATACCAGCTTTGTCACGGTTGGCCTCATCACCAACGGCACGGCCTGCACCCTCCTGATCAACCCGGTGACCAACTCCTTCACCAACAGTGTGACGGTCAGCATCGTGACGTTCGACGGCACCTTGACCAGCACCAACAGCATTAGCGTAACCGTCAACTGGGTCAACCAAGCGCCCACGTTTACGCTGAATCCAATCACCGTCAACGTGGACCAATTCGATTCACTCGTCACTATCTCCAACGCGGTAACCGCGATTACCAGTGGTCCAGGCAACACCAACGTCCCGGTTGCTTTCATGGTCACCAACTCTGCCACCAACTTGTTCGTGACTGTTCCCGAGGTTGACGTCAACGGCACGCTCACCTTTACCCCCGGCAGCACCGGTGGGACGGTGACCGTCGGGGTCCAGGCGAATAATAACTTGGGCACGGCCAATGGCGGGACGCAGGTGTCCGCATCCCAGCTGTTCACCATCAGCATTCCGCAGAATCAGTTCCAGGATGTCACCGGGACCAATGTTACCGGCACCTTTACCGGACTGTTCTACGATACGAACGGCATTATTCCCAGCAGTTCCGGCTATGTGTCCTTGACGCTCACCAACGATGGCAGTTTCAATGTCAGCCTGGTGTCCGGCGGCTCAAACAGCTTGGTTAATGGCCAGTTTAGCGTTTCCAATGCCACCGCCAGTGTGGCCGTTGGGAACTATGCGCTGAACCTTGCGATTGACACCACGAACGGAACGGTCATGGGTAACGTTACCAACACCGCGGGCGCGTGGAACGCCGAGCTCCAAACCTACCTCGCCGCCAGTCCATCGGTCCCGGCTGGCAGTTACATGGTGGCGCTGCCCGGTTTTGACGACCTCACGCAAGGGCCCACGGGCGACAGCGTGTTCAATGTGGGCATCAACAGCAATGGCGTCGCCACCCTGGCCGGCTACCTGGCGGACAACACCCCGATCAGCCAGGTGGCACAGTTGTCGGCTGCCAGTTACTGCCCGGTCTATATTCCGCTCTATCCGAACGGGACGAATGGATTGGTCATTGGATGGCTCACCTTTACCAATGACCCGGAGAATGACAGTGTCACCACAAATTCAACCTTGATTTGGTTTAATGCCGCGGGCGCCACCCCCAATCTGTATCCCGATGGCTTCACGAATCAAGCCTTGGCCGTGGCTTCACCCTATGCCACGAATGCCCCTTATGCGAACGATCTATTGGGCGCCAGCACCAGCAGCGGTGATGGCTATGTCTTCCTGAGCGGCGGTGATTTGGGAGCCAATCCCGTGGTGAAAAAAGTGGGCATCACCAACAACATCATCTCGCTGGTTTCCAGCAAGGATAAATCGCTCAGCTTGTACCTCGTCCCCAATACCGGCGTGGTCGCGGGCTGGTACATTGATCCGCAAGGCTATAGCAACAACATTGAGGGCGCCATTTTCCAAAACAACGGGCTCTCAACCGGATATTTCACCGGCGTGACCACCAACCAAACCGGTTTGTTCATGCTGCTCGGCAACTGAGCCGCGATTCTTTCACTCAGCGAACACCGCCCCAACCGGGCGGTGTTTTGCTTTTTATCCCCGTGTCGAACCGCCCGGCGGAACGGCTTGCCAATTCCTCCGCCAACCATTTTCCTATGCGGGTGCAGGATCTTGCAGCAGCGGACATCCATCGCCTGAACGCCGCGCTCGGCTGGCTGGGCCTCAACAGCCCGTCCGACGCCCGCGCCGAGCTCGACGCCATCGCGCCGGAGCATAAGTCGCATCCGGCGGTGCTGGAGGCGCGGTGGCTGCTCTGTGCCCACGAGAAAACCTGGCGCGACGCGCTGGCGGTGGCGGATTCCGAGCTGGCGGTGTCGCCGGATGAGGCCGCCGGCTGGCTGCATCGCGCCTACGCGCTGCGGCGTGTGGACGGCGGCGGCCTGGCGCAGGCCTGGGACGCCCTCCTGCCCGCGGCGGGCAAGTTCCCGGCCGAACCGGTCATCGCTTACAACCTGGCCTGTTACGCCTGCCAGCTGAATGAACTGGATGCCTCACGCGTCTGGCTCAAACGCGCCGTGGAGGCGGGCGATAAGGCAGCCATCAAAAAAATGGCGCTCGACGACGACGACTTGAAACCGCTCTGGCCTGAAATCGAAAGCTGGTAGCTGCCTTGAAATTGAAAAGCTCAAGCCCTGTTCTGTCCGTGGCCGGCCTGCGCGTGGAGCGCGGCGGCACGATGATCCTGCGCGGCGTCAACTGGCGCGTGCAGCGCGGACAGCATTGGGTCATTCTCGGCGCCAACGGCTCGGGAAAAACGTCGCTGCTGAGCGCGCTCACCGGGTACTTGATGCCGACCGCCGGTGAGATTTCATTGCTGGGTGAAACGTACGGCCGCTTCGACTGGCGCGAACTGCGCAAAAGCATCGGGCTGGTCAGCTCGTCCATCCGGCAATTGATGAGCGAGGATGAGCCGGCGCTGGAAACCGTGGCCAGCGGCAAATACGCGATGATTGATTTCTGGGGCCGGGTGACGCCCGCCGAAAAAGCGCAGGCGCGGCGGCTGCTCCGCCAGGTCGAGTGCGGCTACCTCGCGGATCGCCCCTGGCGGGTGCTGTCCCAAGGCGAACGCCAGCGGGTGCTGATCGGGCGCGCGCTGATGGCCCGGCCGCGAGTGTTGATTCTCGACGAGCCGTGCGCCGGCCTGGACCCCGCCGCGCGCGAGCATTTCCTGCAATTCATCCAGCGGCTCGGCCGCTCGGAAAATGCCCCGACGCTGATCTTTGTGACGCATCATGTGGAAGAAATCGTGCCCGTGTTTTCACACGTGCTGCTGCTGCAGGATGGCGGCGTGCTGGCGGCCGGGGAAAAGGCGGCCACGCTGAACTCAAAAAATTTATCCGTCGCATTTAATGCGCGGATGAAGTTGGCGAGGGTGGGAAAACGTTACGAACTGAAGGTGCCTTGACATCAAATATCCCGCAGGGACTACATCAATCAGGCCAGGGTTGCCGTGACCAAGGAAGCTACGCTGGGGCGGCGACCCAATAGTGGACTCAACGCTGAGGGTATTTCATCAACCGATTGCCGTGGAGTGCGCCAGCCCTCTGGCGCTTTTGGGCGCACCGAATACGAGCCGTAAGTGAAGGCGCTGGCGCGCACGTAAGTCAGGGTGCCCTGCCGAACATTCAATATTCAACCTTCAACCCCGGAGCTCCAACCTGCGCCCCAATTGTTCCCCCTCCGATTTTCTGTTCAAGCCGCCGGCTTTTGCCCCCACCCGAACAATTTCTTCGAGCTGATGATTTCATAAATTTGCGGCGGAATGAGCTGGGCCAGCGCAGGGTCGCCGGCCTGGATTCGGGCGAGGACCTCGCCGGAATAAATCTTGAGCGCGCCGGCGTTGAAGGCGGTGAGGTTCTCAATGAACTTGTTTTCCAGCAGGTGCGCGTAGAGCTGCCGGAGATTGGGCGCCACTTCGAGATTCTCCACGGTGGTGAGGCGGCCGGTCTTTTTGTCGAGCGAGGGATAGACGTACAATTTTGCGCCGTTCTGAAAGAGCTGGCCCAGCGATTCCATGAGACCGCCGGGCAGGTCGGTGTAGAACTTTTCGTCCATCACATCGCGCAAACGGACCAGGCCGATGGGCAGGGCGACGGGCTTTTGCGTGTGGCGCGACAAATAGGTGACGAGCCGGTGATAGCGGAGAAAATTGGAAATGAGCACGGGTTTGCCCAGCGCGCCGAGCGTGTCCACGCGGTCGAGAAAATCGCGATGATCAATGGCATCGCCCACCTGCAACTGCCGCAGGGTCATCTCGAACATCACCACCGGCGGTTCGCCCTGGAGCGCCGGCTGGCGCACAAATATTTCCTGCGCCCGCTCGAGCATGTCCAGCATCGGATTGGTGAGCGGACGGAAACTGCCGCGTTCGAGCAGCACCGGCCTTTTGTAAAGCAATTCCCCGGGAATGACTGTTTCGCCGTCGGCGGTGAACATGGCGGCTTCGGTGAGCCATTGCTGGACGAGCTGCAGCGCCATGAGCCGGTTGTCCAAGCCGGCGAAGGCGGGGCCGGAAAACTTGATCATGTCCACCTCGATCCGCTGCCAGGTCAGCGAGTCGAGCAGCGCGCCGATGAGGCGCTCCGGCTCAAGATGCTGGTAGAACGCGCCGTGAATGAGATTAACGCCCAGAATGCCCACGGCCTCCTGCTGGCGGCCCGTGTCCCAGTCCAGCATCCGCGCATGAATGATGATGGTGGAAGGCTCGCTGCGCGGGGTGTCTTGGAATTTGATGCCCAGCCATCCGTTTCCGCCCTCCTCGCCAGTTTTGGCGATATGTTTGGTGGTGACCGTGTTGGCGAACGCGAAAAACGTGCGCCGGTCGCCAATGCTTTTGTCCAGCCGCTGGAGCAGCAAGCCGAATTCATGGTCCAGCATCGCCTGCAGACGTTTACGGCTGACATAGCGGTCGCTGGGGCCGTAAATGGCGTCGCTTACGGCCATGTCGTAGGCGGAAATGGTCTTGGCCACCGTGCCGGATGCCTTGCCCACATGGAAGAACCACCGCGCGACCTCCTGCCCGGCGCCGATTTCGGCGAAAACGCCGTATTTTTTGGCGTCAAGATTGATCTGAAGCGCCTTCTGGCCGGGGTTTAATTTATTGTCTTTGGTCATCGTTCCTGCGCGGCATAAGGTACACAAAGCGGCAACTGAGGCAACCAATTCGTCCTCCTCAACCTCAGATGGATACAGATAGGCATGGATAAAATCCGAAAACCGAAATTCGAAGGCCGAAAGCAATCCGAAGGACGAAGCCCGAATGCGCCAGCCTGGATTCCCCTGCGGCGGTTGGGGAATTCGCACAGACAATCACAGGTGGACATGGATAAAAAGCGATCGGAAAGAATTTCCAATCAACGAAGAGAAGTGAAGCGCGCTGCGAGCGTTTCCCCCCTCTCCGCGTTAACGTAGCCAGCGGAGTCATTGGGGAGAGATGGCCACGAAAAATTCGCGCCTTGCACCCTTGAACTCCAAGACCGGCACACGTGGGCCTGTGAATGCTCCGTTATTTCCAGTGAATTTGATTGATTAAAATCCAGCTTTGCGTGTACAAGAAAGCGCCGTCCACGTTGCAATTTGAGCCACGGTGGCATAATGAGCACAATCCTAAGAACCGTAAAACTCCGGGTGGAATTTCGCAGCCGCGAAATGCGTCAGGCCGTCAAGATCGCCCTGCACGGCCTCGATTTGGAAGTGGGCGCCGGCGAGGTCTTTGGTTTTCTGGGTCCCAACGGCGCAGGCAAGACCACCACCATGAACGTGCTCCTCGGCTTTGTGCCGCCCACGAGCGGCGAGGCGTCCCTGTTTGGCATTGACGTTCGCCAGCCCATCGCCCGCCAGCGGATCGGCTATCTGCCGGAACTCACGTACTACTACAAATTCCTGACCGCCGAGGAACTGCTCCGCTTTTACGCAAAGATTTTCGGGCTGCCGCGGGCCACCGCCGATCAACGCATTGCCGGGCTGCTGAAGCTGGTCGAGCTCGAAGCGGCCGCCAAACGGCCCATCAAATCGTATTCCAAAGGCATGCAGCAGAGAGTCGGCCTGGCCCAGGCGCTCATCAATAATCCCGATTTGCTCATCTTGGACGAACCCACCAGCGGCCTCGATCCGCTGGGCCGCATGAAAGTGCGCGAAATCATCCAGCGCCTGAAAAACGAGGGCAAGACTGTCTTCTTTTCTTCGCACGAACTCGGCGAAGTGGAGTCAGTTTGCGACCGGGTGGCCATCATTCATCAAGGCCAGTTGAAGGCGCTCGGCCGGGTGGCGGACATCACCGGCGCGCACGCCAACCTCGAAAAGGCCTTTCTCGACATCATCGGTTATCAATCGCAACCCGCATCATGAAGAATAGCTTTGCCGTCGCCGGGGTGGTCATCAAGGAACTGTACCGCCGCAAGGATTTTTACGTGCTGTTTATCGTGACCATTTTGATCTGTCTAATCATGGCTTCGATCAACATTTACAATGACCCCAATGTCGTCCGCTACCTCAAGGAGATCAGCCTGGATCTGATCTGGCTTTGCTCGCTCGTGATCGCGGTCACGACCACGGCGCGGCAGATTCCGGCGGAGCGCGAGAACCGCACGCTGCTGCCGCTGCTGGCCAAGCCGCTGACGCGGGTGCAATTGATCGTGGGCAAATTCCTGGGCTGCTGGCTGGCCTGCGGTCTGGCTCTGCTTTGCTTTTATGTGTTTCTGGGGACGCTGGCCGCCACGCGCGAGCATCACTGGCCGTTGCTGAATTATGTTCAGGCGGCCGTGATGCACTGGTTCCTGCTCGGGATCGTCGTGGCGCTCTCGCTGCTGGGCTCGCTGGTCTTTGCCGCGCCGTCGTCCAACTCCACCATCTGTTTTGTGATCATCGGGGGCATTTTGTTTGTGGGCCGGCATCTGGACCAGCAGGCGCTCAAATTGCAGGAACCGGTTCGCGCCATGGTTAACGGCCTTTATTTTGTCATCCCGCACCTGGAGTTTTACGACCTGCGCGATGTCGTGATCCACGGCTGGCCGATCGAATGGAAATATATTTGTCTCGCTCTGCTGTATGCGGTCTTTTACATGGCCGTTTTCCTCGTCGCCGCCTGTTTGGTGTTTCGCCGGAAAGCGGTAAATTGAAACATGGCTTCGCCGCGAACATGGTGCCTGCTGCTGATCGCGTTGCTCGTGGCCTCTTTTGGCACGGCCGCGCGCCTGGAACCGGAGTTTCAGGCCTGGCGAGGCAGCCGTGCCACCGGCGACTTTTTCAACGTGGCCCTCGGCGACAGCCGCCGGATGTTCGCCAACAGTTTTTACGTGAAGGCCGACGAGTATTACCACAGCGGTTACTACCCGACCATGTTTGACGACAATACCGCATTCCAGACGGCGCACATGGCGGAGGACACCGGCGCGGTCAACAGCAAGAACAAGGGTGATGAGCATGGTTTTCTCGGCCCGGTGCGAAATTGGATTGACGCCTTTGGCCGTCATTTCATCCCAAATCGTCACACGCACCTCGATGAAGGCGGCCCGGCAGATGATTTGAGCGGCAGCCAGAATGTCCGGGAAATTCTGCCCTGGCTGAAACTTTCCTCCGATTTGGATCCGGAGAATGCGCAGACCTACACCGTGACCGCCTTTTGGCTGCGCCAGCGGATGAACAATGTGCCCGAGGCCGATGCCGTCCTCCACGATGGGCTTCGCAATTGTCCCGGCAGCTATGATATTCTCTTTGAGCTGGGCCGGCTTTACTACGAAAGCTACCATGATCGGCAGCGAGCGCGGAATGTTTGGGACGAGGGTGTCCGGCAGTGGCTCAAGCTGGATCCGGCAATGCCGCAAGGCCTGCGCCAGCCCGCCGCCAAGCTGGTTGCCGACTGGCTTAACCGGCCGGCGAAGCTCGTGCAAACTCAAAAAGACAACCAGCTCATCATGGAGCAGCTCACCACCCACCTGGGCAAGCTGGAGGAGGACGATAATAATTTGCCGCAGGCGATTGAATGGCTTGAGGCCGCGCAGCGGGTCTCCATCACTCCAAGTTTGCTTCAGAAGCAGATTGACGAACTCAAGTACAAGTTTGGCCTGGAATTGAATCCGATCCTCAAGCCGCTATATTGAATCGCATGAAACGCCTGTCCACCATCCAACGTCACACGCTGGAAACCCGGATTTCACTCACGCTCAATCTGGACGGCAAGGGCGCGTCCAAGGTCCGAACCGGCATCCCGTTTTTCGACCACATGCTCACCTTGTTCGCCAAACATGCCACGGTGGACTTGGAACTGCGCTGCGATGGCGACCTCGAGGTGGACGCGCATCATACGGTGGAGGATTGCGGGATCGCCTTGGGCCAGGCGTTTGCCGCCGCGCTCGGCGACAAGCGCGGCATCCGCCGCTACGGCCATGGCTTTCATCCGAAAAACCCATTTACCGGCGAAGCCTTTGTGCCCATGGACGAATGCCTCGCCCGCTGCGTGGTGGATTTCAGCGGGCGGCCGCATCTGGTCTGCCGCGGGCTGGACAAATTTTCCCAGAAGAAAATTTCCGCCGCGGAAAAAAGCCAGGATGCCTCGAGCGCATTTAGGTTTGGCCTCGCGCGTGAATTTTTCCAGGGCTTCACCAACGAGGCGCGGTGCAATTTGCACCTCGAATTGCTTTACGGCGAGGAACCGCACCACATCGTCGAGGCCTTGTTCAAGGCGTTTGCCCGCGCGGTGGACGCGGCGCGCCAGCATGATCCGCGCATCGCCGGCCAGCTGCCCAGCACCAAGGGAAAACTCTGAGCGGCGGGGCAATGACGAATGGCGAATCATGAAAGTTGCCATGCTTCGCCAGCGTCTTGGAGCGCGTGTCCCGATATGTATCGGGACCGCTTTGGTATCGGCGGCACGCGGCATTTGAGATCGAAGCAACCGGCCTTGTCGCCGCGGGTTTGGTGCGGACTCCGATGGGAAAGCGCCAGGGGGCTGGCGCAATCCAGGACGCTTCGCGCATTCCAAGAGGCGTTGGTCCACGCGCCAGCGTCTTGGAGTGCGTCCAGCCCTCTGGCGCTGTGCTTTCGCACGTCAAACTGCCTCCAATCTTCTGCTCAGTCGCGCTGTGGGTAATGACGTTTTGCATGGGTCTTTACCTCAGGACATCTATTTTGCCTTTTCGCTTCTCTCCCACAGCGCGAAGGTGTTGCCTTCCGTGTCCTCGCACACCACCAAGTAGCCCATTTGCGGCACAGCGGTCTTTGGCTTGCAAATTTTGCCGCCGAGTTTCTCGACCTTCGCCGCCGCCTTGGACACTGAGGGCACCATGATATAGTTGGTGATGGGTTCCCGGGAATAATTGCGCGACATCATGCCGCCATCCGGGGACGCGTCCGCGCCACCGGTGTCAATATGAAAGTACTGTTTGCCCCCGGGCATCCCGGGGAATGGCGTCATTTTCCAGCCAAATAACTTGGTGTAAAAGGCCTTGGCCCGGGTCAGGTCGTCCGCTGGAATCTCAAACCAAACAATGCTCGCAGCCGTCTTTTTCTTTGGTGAACTCATAATGTTTAATACTCCTTTCGTTTAGACGTTTGACTCTACACCAGTTGCGGTCTGGTGACAAGTGGCCGGAATGGTTTGGCGGGATGGTTTGGCGGGTTTGGAGCACACAATCCCTTTGGGGTTGTGGAAATAACCCGCCAGTACATTCCCAGGGTAGTTTCCCGTTCCGTTCAGACTCACCTCACCACGTACCTCTCCCCTCCATCCGATGGAGCGGAGAGGGGGAAACGCCCCCAGCGTCTTTGGAAATAATCGCGGCTGGCCAAGCCGGATGGCAATCTTGCCAGACAGATCACGGAAAGGCTCGGGCTTGGGGCCACAATCCCTTTGGAATTGCCAAAACATTCCCGCATCCGATCTGCAAACGGGCGAGCAAGGAGCGGGCCCAACCAACGCGCGCTGAAAAAGGTGATCAAAAAACGCGACGAATGCTGGAATTGCGGGCGGGGATTGGGTATAAGAAAGCCGGTGATTTTGTCCTCTGCACAGATTGAAAGAGCTTTTGCTGCCAGGCCGCAGGTCGAACCGGCATTGCTCGTGCCGCACAACGAGCGCGAATATCGCGGACATTGCAAGTGATTTATTTGACGCCAGATGTTGGGAGAATCACAGCCCGGACGACGGTCTGCTGCATTTCACGTTCAGTTTTGACAGCCCTTGGGTGGACCATTTGAGATGATTACAGATTTATTTGCTAAATCTTGAACCAGGCACATAGAATTGATTTTGAAATGACCGAACCCGCCATCACCCCTGAATTGGTTGCGAAGCACAACCTCACACCGGAAGAATACGCCCACGCCGTGGCCATCCTCGGCCGCACGCCCAGCTACACCGAGCTGGGCATCTTTTCCGTGATGTGGAGCGAGCATTGCAGCTACAAAAACACGCGCCCGCTGCTCAAAACCTTTCCCACCAAGTCGCCCAAAATCCTCGTCGGCGCGGGCGAGGAAAACGCCGGCATCATTGACATTGGCGACGGCCTTGCCATCGCGTTCAAGATCGAGTCGCACAACCATCCGAGCGCCGTCGAGCCATTTCAGGGCGCGACCACCGGCGTGGGCGGCATCGTGCGCGATATCTTCACCATGGGCGCGCGGCCCGTGTGCGCGGTGAATTCATTGCGCTTCGGACCGATTAGTGAAGAACGTCCGCCCTCACCCCGGCCCTCTCCCCCAGGAGAGGGAGAAGCCGGCGGCAGCAACGGACAAGACCGCACAATTTCACCAGCAGAGCCCGGAACTGGTCTCCCTCTCCCCGGGGGAGAGGGCCGGGGTGAGGGCGGACAAACCCCTGTCGCCGAAGGCGCAAATCGCAAATCGCAAATCGCAAACAACCGCCGGCTGTTTGCCGGCGTGGTCAGCGGCATCGCGAGCTATGGCAATTGTTTTGGCATTCCGACGGTGGCCGGCGAGGTTTATTTCGACAAAACGTATCAGGGCAACCCGCTCGTCAACGCGTTTTGCCTCGGCGTGCTGCGGCACGAACAGATCACGCGCGGCGCCGCCCGGGGCGTGGGCAATCCGGTGTTTTATGTCGGGCCGGCCACGGGGCGCGACGGCCTGGCGGGCGCGGCTTTTGCGTCGCAGGATCTGACCGAGGAATCCGCCGAGCAACAGCGCGGCGCGGTGCAGGTGGGCGATCCGTTCATGGAAAAACTGGTCTGCGAGGCGTGTCTGGAGTTGCTCGCCACCGGAGCGGTCGCGGGCATGCAGGACATGGGCGCGGCGGGCCTGACCTGCTCCACGTGCGAAACCGCCGCTCGCGCCGGAACCGGCATCGAAATTGAACTGGACCAGGTGCCCCAGCGCGCGCCCAACATGAGCAGCTACGAAATCATGCTCTCGGAATCCCAGGAGCGCATGCTCATCGTCGTCCACAAGGGCCGCGAGGAGGAAGTGAAGAAGATTTTTGACAAGTGGGATCTGCCCTGGTCGGAAATCGGCGTCGTGACCGACACCGGCCACATGGTGGTGCGTCACGGCGGCAAAATCGTCGTGGATATTCCCGCCAAAAAAATTGCGGACGAATCGCCCATTTACCAGCGCGAGGCGCGGGAACCCGCTTACCTCCAGGCAGTCCGCGCCTTCCGGCTCGACGGCATTGCCGATTGCCAATCGCCGATGGACGATTTGAAGCAGCTGCTCGCGTGGCCCAGCATCGCCTCGAAAAACTGGGTTTATCGCCAGTACGATCATCAAGTGCGCGACGGCTCGGTGGTGCTGCCCGGCAGCGATGCGGCGGTGATCCGCATCAAAACGGATTCCCTGCCAGTGATGAGCGAGGAATTGGCGGCCAAGGTTGGAGACCCAGAAGTTTCCGAAAAATTGATCGCCATGACCGTGGATTGCAACGGCGGCTATGTGTATCTGGACCCGTACGAAGGCGCGAAAGCGGCGGTGGCGGAGGCGTGCCGCAACCTGGCGTGTTCAGGCGCAGTTCCGCTCGGGGCCACGGATAATCTCAACATGCCCAGCCCGCTCAAGCCTGAGTTGTTCTGGCAGATCAAGGAATCCGTGCGCGGCCTGGCGGACGGCTGCCGGGCATTCAACGCGCCCGTGACTGGCGGCAACTGCTCGCTTTACAATCAGAGCCCCGCCGGCCCGATTGACCCCACGCCCGCCATTTCCGTGGTCGGCCTCATTGAAAAACGGGAACACGTCACCACACAATGGTTCAAGGACGAAGGCGACGCCATCATTCTGCTGGGCGAACCCGTGGACGAGTGCGACCCGCTGCTCGGCCTGGGCGGCAGCGCGTATTTGCAGGTCCTTCACGGCCAGAAAAACGGTTCGCCGCCGCGCTGTGATTTGGAAACCGCCCAAACCCTGCACACCACGCTGCTGGGCTTGATTCAAAGCGGCTTGGTAAAGAGCGCGCATGATTGCAGCGAAGGCGGACTGGCCGTGGCGCTGGCCGAAAGCTGCATCAGCCAGCTCATCGCCCGCGAAACACCGCGCCTCATTGGCGCGACGGTTGATCTTTCCGCCGTAACGGCGCCTCGGCAGAGTGCCGCTGACCAAACCGAAGAGAAGAATGCGGCGCTCTGCCGAGACGCCGCTACGATTCGCCTCGATGCCCTGCTGTTCGGCGAAACGCAGTCGCGGGTCGTGATTTCCTGCAAAGCGATCGAGGCCGTGAAAGTGGTTGAACGCGCCAAGCTCATGGGTGTTCCCGCGCTGTACCTCGGCAAAGTCGGCGGCGACAAACTGACCCTAAAAACCGAGGGTGCAGAATTCTCCGCGCCGCTCATCGAATTGCACGACGCCTGGTGGAACAGCATTGCGCGGGCGATGGCATGATATTTTTCCCGAATCTTCCTGATCACCATCATGCCGCTCACCATCCCAGATTTTCAAGGGTTCAAACTGGAACGCGCCCGCGCGTTTCTGGAATCCTTTAACTCGGGCCCCACGCGGAAAGGAGAAGCCCACTTCCGCCGCGGCTCGGTCCAGACGTTGGCTTGCAAGCAACCTGGCTGCGCGTATAGGGCAACGGTGCTGGGGGAGGAATTGTATGAAGTCTCCATCTGGTACACGACCGGTTGGGACGCGGAGTGCAGTTGCGACATGCTGTATGGATGCAAGCATGCATATGCCGCAATGAAGCAACTGCTCGCGGAATACTCCTACCTCATGGCGAACGGCCCGCGCGCGCCAGTTCCCCAGCCCCCTATCAGTCCGGGCAAACCCGCTGCCAGTTTCGCGCCGCCCGCAGAGCCCGCAGAGCCGGCATCCTCCACACCGCCCAGGCGGCCTGCGGCGCCTACACCGCCTACACCGACCGCTGCGCCTGCCGGACTTGCCAGCGCAGTACAGGAAAAACTGGGGCGCAAACTGACGAGCGTCGAGACCAGCTATCTCAAAAACATCGGCCACCTTTTCCGCCAGGCCATCAGCGGCGGATTGAAATACGTCAATGAGCTGGCCGGATTGGGTCTGCCTCAAGGCGGCTGGTGGGACCGGCTGGAACTGTATTCCAGTCCGCCACGCTCCGAGGCAGAGTTCTGGAATCATCTGGCGCTGTACCTGGTGGAAAAACGAGGCCAGTCCATTCCCGAATTCATGCAGCCCGTCACCGACCTGGCGAAACCCCGGACCGCGATGCAAAAGCTTTTTCGCGCCCGCGATATCGAACGCTGGAACAGCACGCTCGAGCAATTAGGCAGTCCGTTTTCTCAGGCCCAGGCAGCGCAAACGGCGGCAGCGGAACTGCGGGTGCGCTTTTGGCCCGACGAGTTGAGTTTTGAATGGCGGCTGTCCGGCGGCACTGAATGGACCGTGTTGAAGCCGCGCAAAATTGACGTGTTTGAGGCCAGCTATGCGGGGTCGCTTTCGGCGGAAGCTTCCCTGGTTTGGCTGGCGTTCTGGCAGCGCGCCAGGGTGCAATTTGCCAGCGATTTCAAATTTCAAGATCCCTGGGTGCAGGAACAGGTGGGACGCTGGCTGCGCCAGCCTTTGCTCCGGCCATTGCTGGCGAACGAAACCGGCGAACCGCTCGTGTTTCACGACGCGCCGCTGCGCTGGGAGGTGGTGCAGCCGGAGGACGCCGACGGAGATTATTCATTTTCCCTCGTGCAGGCGGATGGCCAGCCCGTGCCGAAGGTGCGCCTCGCCGCGCGGGGTCGGCCAACCGTTTATTTGACCGTCGCCGGTGTTTTCAACGGGCCGCCGTTTGAGCAGTGCGTCCTGGCAGGCAATGGCGCGACCCTCATTCCGGCGAAAGCCTTTGAATCCTCGGGCGGCCTGCATCTGCTAACCCGATTACAAACCGCGCCCCCGCCGCGTCTGGCCGCGCGCATCCGCACTGTCCCGCTGCGTCCCGGCATCCGCGCGGAGATGAAATTTCCCTGGACTGGCGCGAAAACCGAGTGTTGCTACCTGGATCTGTTTGGAGCCTCGGCGGACGGCGAACACGTCGAACGTTGGACCAATGGTATCTGGATGGCAAAGGACAATTCGTTGGCCGAGTCCAAAAACCAGGCTTTCATCCAGCTTGACCGGACAGCACTGGGCGCCTTGATTCCGCCGCTCGAACAGGCCGGGTTCAAGTGGGATTACTACTCCCAGCGCTGGCAAATGCGGGTCTCGAAGAAGTTTGCCGGCGTGTTCGTCACTTTCCTCAAGTCCCTGCCGGCGGAAACCCGCATTGAGCTCGGTGGCGAACTGGCCTCGTTCCAGAACGCCGAAGTCGCCGGCAAAATCCGGCTGGAAGCCAGCGAGGCGGAGTTGGACTGGTTCGATCTCCGCGTGATCGTGGATGTCAACGATACCACGCTGACCAAAGCGGAGGTCAAGCTGCTGCTCGACGCCAAGGGCAACTGGGTGCGGATCGAGAAGAAGGGCTGGCGGAAACTGGAATTCGCCTTGAGCGAAGAGGAGGACCGGGAACTCGCCCGGCTCGGCCTCACCCCACACGAGTTGACGAGCGAACCGCAGCGGCTGCACGCCTTCCAACTGGCGGACAAAGCGGCGCGGAAATTTCTCCCGGAAGAAACCTGCGAGCGCATCGAGCGCCGCGCGGCGGAGCTACAGGCTCGCGTCACGCCAGACATACCCTTGGAAATCAAGGCCGACATGCGCCCGTATCAGCGCGACGGTTTTCATTTTCTCGCCTATTTGAGCACGAACCGGTTCGGCGGCATTCTGGCCGACGACATGGGCCTGGGCAAGACGCTGCAAACGCTGGCGTGGCTGGCCTGGCTGCGAACCGAGAGTGGCAAGGTCGTAGCGCCCACGAATGCCGACGCGCCAACGAACGGGCAAGCCGCCCGCGCCACTGCCAGCCTGGTCGTCTGCCCCAAATCCGTGGCGGACAACTGGCAGGCGGAAGCCGCGAAGTTTTTCCCGGGGCTAAAAGTGCGGGTCTGGTCGGCCAGCGAATTGAAATCCTTCGCCGGCATGCTGGCCTCCGCCGATCTGCACGTGCTGAATTACAGCCAACTCCGGGCGGTGGGCGAGGACCTCGCGCGCGAACGCTTTCAAGCCGTCATCCTTGACGAGGGCCAATACATCAAGAACCCCTCCAGTCAAACCGCCCAGGTGGCGCGGCAACTGCGCTCCGAACACCGCCTCATCCTGAGCGGCACCCCGATTGAAAACCGGCTGCTGGATTTATGGAGCCTCATGAGCTTTGCCATGCCTGGCGCGCTGGGCAGCCGCGCCGAGTTTGGCCGGCTTTACGACGCCAAGGGCGACCCGTTTGCGCGCCAGCGATTGTCCGCGCGAGTGCGTCCCTTCCTGATCCGCCGCACCAAGGTGCAGGTGGCGCGCGATTTGCCGGATCGGGTCGAGGAGGATTTGTTCTGCGAACTCGAGGGCGAGCAAAAGACCCTTTACCGCGCCGAATTGAAGCGCGCCCAAGCCCTGCTGCTAGGCGTGCAAACGGCGGCAGCGCTGAACAAACAGCGCTTCCACTTTCTGACCTCCCTCCTGCGACTGCGTCAGATTTGCTGCCACCCCAAGCTCGTCAAGCCCGATTCCAAGGCCGCCAGCGCCAAGGTCGAGGCGCTGTTTGAAACGCTCGAGCCGCTCATGGAAGAAGGCGAAAAGGTGCTCGTGTTTTCTCAGTTTGTGGGTCTGCTGGACATCCTGCGCACCGAGTTGGTGGAGCGTAAGTGGACGCACTGGTACCTGGCTGGCGACACGGAGAATCGCGGCGATTTGGTGAAGGATTTTCAGTCGGCGGAGGGCGCGGGCGTGTTTTTGATTTCGCTCAAGGCGGGCGGATTCGGCCTGAACCTGACGGCGGCCAGCTACGTCGTGCTGTTTGATCCGTGGTGGAATCCGGCGGTGGAAAACCAGGCCATTGACCGCACGCACCGCATTGGCCAGGACAGCAAAGTCATCGCCTACCGGCTGTTGATCAAGGACAGCATCGAGGAAAAGATCCGCGCGCTGCAGCGGCAAAAAAGCTCCCTCGCCGACGACGTGCTGGGCGAGGAGAAATTCTCGCAGAGCCTCTCGCTGGACGATCTGCGGTATTTGCTGGAAGGTTGAGCTGCGCAAATGGGCGAAAGTGCCTGGCTCGCCAGGCTCCCAAAGTTCAAGCTTATTGGTTTAGCGCCGTCGGCATATTTGCAACCGACGAATTCCCAATCAATCCCTTCCCAGCCACGTCATATTTGTTGAGTGCCGACCCCCAAAGAAATTCCAGCCCCGCCCCAGACCGAAGATGCCGCCTGACGGAGCTTGAAAATCATGATTGGTCTGTTTTCTACAACTATTTCGCGCCTACGGCGCTTGACCGCAGCGCCGTTAGCCTAACTTCCTGAAGCCGAAACGAATAGCCCAATAAAACCGAGGTATTCTCGATTTTGTCGGGCTACGCGCCTAAGTTTTGGGCGGGGCGGCA
>Ga0302320_10001254_pt1 | contig 60939 bp, 55 predicted proteins | sample Bog_T0_3_FD_202130 | JGI IMG/M metagenome (GOLD analysis project Ga0302320, IMG submission 202130) | Peat permafrost microbial communities from Stordalen Mire near Abisko, Sweden - Bog_T0_3 | ecosystem: Environmental > Terrestrial > Soil > Wetlands > Peat | place: Sweden: Abisko, Stordalen Mire... | reverse complement strand
GGCGGCCCAGCTGGGCCGAGAGCAGGGCCTGCGCGCCAGGCCCTGCAGGCGGGCGCAGGCCGGGGCAGCGCTGGGCCAGGTCCTGCAGCCCCATGGCCGTGCTGAGCAAGCCGGTCTGCACCGTCACGCAATCCGGGCGCCGGCCTTCCACACCTTGCAGGTAATCCAGCGGCATATAGAAGAAGTCGCTGCGCGCCAGGTACAGGGCCCTCTCTGGCAGGCTCAAGCAGAGGTTGCGGCCCATGTCATAGGAGGCGAAGTCTGCGGAGCGGTCCTGCGCCGGGAAGCGCAGGATGCCCGCGCAGGCCAAGCCCAGCAGCGCGGCGATGGCGAAGGCCTTGCGCAGGCGCGGCAGGGCCAGGCAGAGCGCCTGCCAGCCCGCAGCCGCGGCCAGCAGCAGCAGGGCCAGCCCGGGCAGGCTGAAATAGGGGCCCAAGAAGCGCATGTGGGGCATCAGGGGCATGAAGCGGGCCACGGCCAGCAGGGTCAGGGCCAGCGCTGCGGCGATGAAGCCGGCATAGGCCCTGTCCCCCTGGCGCCAAGCCCAGGCCAATCCAGCGACAGCCAGCAGCAGCGCCGCGATGCCCACCTGGTCCAGCACCCGGCCCAAGAAATCCAGCCCCTGATCCCAGGCGCCCAAGGTGCGGAAGAGCCCAGAATCAAGGTCGCTGCGGGCGGCCAGGCGCATCAGGTCAGCGAGGCCGCGCACGCGGGGCAGGTCCAAGCCGGCCTGAAAGGGGGCGCGCCAGAGCAGGGCAAGGTAGAGGCTTAAGGACAGGGCCAGCATCAGGAGGCCCCAGGCCAGCCCCCTTGGCTCGGCCCCCCGGCGCAGGCGCCAGAGCAGCAGCAAGCCGGCCGGGGCCAGCACCGGCAGCAGCCCCAGGTAATGGTGAGCAAGGCCCAGGCCCAGCAGCAGCCCGAGCAGGGCCAGGGCCCGGCGGCCCGGGCGGGGCGCGAGCAGGAGGGCCGCCATGCCCAAGGCCAGCAGGAGCACCAGGGTGTAGAGCCAGCCCTTGGCCTCGGTGGCGCTGTCCCACAGCGCCGGCGCCAAGCCCAGGCAGAGGCCCGCCAGCACCGGGCCGCCCAGCGGGGCGGCAACCTGGGGCCGCAGCCGCTTGACCCAGGCGCGCGCAAGCAGGGCCAGGGCCGCGCAAGCCAGGGCCGCGCTCAAGGCCGACACCTGGTTCAGGCGCCAGGCCGGGGATCCGATGGGCCAGGCCAGCATGCCCAAGCGGCCCAGCAGGGTGGCCAAGGGGTAGCCGGGCGGGTGCTGGCTGGCCAGACGCCAGCAGGCAGTGAGGGTCTCTGGGGAGTCATCAGGCGGGAAGGCAGGGGAGGCGCTGAAGGTGTAGAGGCAAAACAGGCCCACGAAGAGAGCGGCCAGGGCCAGGGCCGTGCGCCTCAAGGCTCCTCCGCCAGGGCGAAGTCCACTTGCAGGCTCTCCCAATCGGCGCGCTTCACCTTGATGCGCACCGCATCGCCGATGGCATACTCTGGCTTGCCCGAGCCGGCGCTCAAGCAGTGGCGCTTGGGGTCCAGCTCATACCAGCTGGCCAGGCTGCGCAGCGGCACCAGGCCCTCGGCCGGGAAGTCCTTGATCTCGGCGAAGAACCCGAAGCGGGCCACGCCGGTGATGACGGCATCATATTCCTGGCCCAGCCTCTCCTCCAGGTAGCGGATCTGCTTGGCCTTCACGCAGTCGCGCTCACAGGCCTCGGCCTTGCGCTCGAGCCCGCTCAAGGCCTCGCCCAGGGCCAGCAGGCTGCCATGCTCCTGCTTGGCCCGCGCCTCATCGGGCGCCCCCTTGGCCAGCAGGCCTGAAAGGGCGCGGTGCACCTGCAGGTCGGGGTAGCGGCGGATGGGCGAGGTGAAGTGGGCGTAATCCTCGAGGGCTAGGCCGAAGTGCCCCAGCGCCTCGGGGGTGTAGCGGGCCAAGCGCAGGCTGCGCAGCAGCAGGTTCTGCACCAGGCGGGCCTCCTTGCGGCCCTGGCAGCGCTCGATGATCTGCTGCAGGCTCTTGGGGCTCACCGGCGGCTTCAGAGCCATGCCCAGCTTGAAGGCCGCCAGCACCTTCATGGTCTCGGCCAGCTTGTCAGCGTCCGGCTCCTCGTGCACCCGGCTCAGGGCCGGCACGCCGCTCTCGCGCAGGCGGCGCGCCACGGCCTGGTTGGCCGCGATCATGAACTCCTCGATCAGCTGGTGGCTGAACTGGCGCTGGCGGCGGTGCAGGGCCAGCGTGGACCCGTCCGGGCCCACCTCGGCCTTGGTCTCGGGGAAATCAAAGTCGAGGGCGCCACGCTCGTGCCGCCGCTTGATGAGAAGCTTGGCCAGGCCGCGCATGGCATTCAGGGACTGCTGGGCCCGGGGGCCATCGGGCCCTGGCAGGGCCGCGCCCTGGTCGAACCAGGCCTGCACCTGGTCATAGGTGAGCCGCAGGCAGGACTTGATGACGCTCTTGGCGAAGCTGGCCTTGAGCACCTGGCCCCGGCTGTCGTAGTCGATGATCGCGCTCAGGCAGAGGCGGTCCACGCCCTGCTTCAGCGAGCAGAGGCCGTTGCTGATGGCCTCGGGCAGCATGGGCAGCACCAGGTCGGGCATGTAGGCGCTGGTGCCGCGGGCCAGGGCCTCGGCATCCAGGGCCGAGCCGGGCCTGACATAGTGCGAGACATCGGCGATGTGCACGCCCAGGCGGCTGATGCCGCCCTCCAGCGCCTCAAGGCTGACCGCGTCGTCAAAGTCCTTGGCATCGGCGCCATCGATGGTGAAGGCCACCAGGCCGCGCAGGTCCAGGCGCCCGGCCTTGGCAGCCTCCGGCACCTCAGGCCCCAGCTTCTCGGCCTCAGCCAGCGCCTCAGCGGGGAAGCTCTCACGCAGGCCGTGGCGGCCCACCAGGATGCGGGTGTCGAGGCGCTTGTCGCCCGGCCCGCCCAGCACGCTCAGCGCCTTGGCCCGCGGCTCCCCGCCCCGCTCGGGCTCGCAGGCAGGGGCCGCGGCCACCACCCAATCCCCAGGCTTGGCCGAGGGCGGGGCGGCCTGCAGGGGCAAGAAGAGCTCCAGCTCGCCCTCGTGCAGGCGCAGGCAGGGCCGGCCCTCCGCGCTCGCCAGCTGGCCCACCCACTGCTCCCTGCCCCGCTGCACCACGCGCAGCACCTCGCCGGCCTGGCGCGCTGAGCCATCCGGCCCGCGCCGCGGGCCGCGGGAAGGGCCCTTGGGCGGCAGCAGGGCCGCCTCCACCACGTCATCCGGCAGGGCCCAGCCCAGGCGGCTGGCCGGTATGAGCAGGTCCTCCTCGCGCCCCTCGACGCGCAGATAGCCGTTGCCATTGCCGCCAAAGCGCAGCACGCCGGTCAGGCGCCCGCCCTTGGCCGGGGCGCGGCCTGCCAGCTCGAAGCGGTGCCCCTTGTTCTCGCGCAGGGCCCCCTCCCCCAGCAGGGCCTGCACCACGTCATCCAGCCTGCGACGGAGGCCGCGCGGCAGCCCCAGCTCTTGCAGCAGCTCATGCTGCGAGAGCGGAGCCGCCGCCAGGGCTGCCAGCACGTCCTCGCGCAGGCTCACAGGTCGTCCTCGGCCACTTCGAGCACCTCTTCCAGGGTGGTGATGCCCCGCAGCACCTTCGAGATGCCGTCCTGGAACATGGGGATCATGCCCTGGGCCAGGGCGGTCTTGGCCACCTCAGTGCTGGGCGACTGGTCCAGGATGTGGCGGCGTATCTCCTCGGTGATGGGCAGCAGCTCGGTGACCACAGTGCGGCCGCGATAGCCGGTGAAGAAGCAGTGCCGGCAGCCCTTGCCGCGCCAGAGCTTGAGCTCTCCGCGGCTGTGGCGGGCCACGGCCTCGGCGCCCAGATGGCGCACCAGGGCCGGGTCGGGCACCACCTCTTCGCGGCAACGGGGACAGATGGTGCGCACCAGGCGCTGGCTCATGGCCCCGCGCAGGGCGCTGGCGATGAGGTAGGGCTGGGCCCCCATCTCGACCAGGCGGGTCACCGCGCCCGAGGCGTCATTGGTGTGCAGGGTGGCGAAGACCAGGTGCCCGGTGAGGGCCGCCCGCACCGCGATCTCGGTGGTCTCCAGGTCGCGAATCTCGCCCACCAGGATGATGTCGGGGTCTTGGCGCAGGATGCTGCGCAGGATGCTGGCGAAGGTGAGCCCGATGTCGGCATGCACCTGGATCTGGGTGAAGCCCTCCAGCTCATACTCCACCGGGTCCTCGACCGTGGTGATGTTGACGTCGCCACGGTTGAGGATCTGCAGGGCCGAGTAGAGGGTGGTGGTCTTGCCGCTGCCGGTGGGGCCCACGATGAGGATGATGCCATGGGGCTTGTGGATCATCTGCTTGAACTGGGTGAGGATGCCAGTGTCGAAGCCGAGGTGGTCCAAGCCAATGAAGATGCTGCTCTTGTCGAGCACCCTCAGCACCACCTTCTCGCCCGAGATGGTGGGGGTGGTGGCCACGCGGAAGTCGATCTCGCGGCCCTCGATCTTCAGGTGGAAGCTGCCGTCCTGAGGCAGGCGCTTCTCCGAGATGTCGAGCTTGCTCATCACCTTGATGCGGGCCACCACCGCCAGCGCCGCCGAAGCGGGTAGCACCTGGGCCTCCTGCAGCACGCCGTCCACGCGGTAGAGCACGCGCAGGTTCTTGCGCTCGGGCAATATGTGGATGTCGCTGGCGCGCTTGAGCAGGGCGCCCAGGATGATGAGGTTGACGGTCTTGATGATGGGGGTCTGCTCTGAGACCTGGCTCATGTTCTGGATGTCCAGGCCCATGCTGCGCGAGAGCTGCACGCCCTGGTCCTGCACGGCGCCCAGGAGGCGCTCGACCACGCGGATCTTGTAGTGGTCATGGTACTCAGCCAGCTTGCGCATGATGGCGCCCCGGCTGGCCATCACCACCTGCACGGTCAGGCCCTTCATCTCGGGCAGGGCGTTGATGCGCTCGAGCACCATCAGGTCATTGGGGTCCTGCATGGCCACCTTGAAGTTCTGGCCTTCCTTCTCCAGGGCCACCACCCCCTGCTCCACGCACATCTCCTCGGGCAGCAGGGTCACCACCGAGGCGTCTGGCGAGTACTCGTCGATCTCCATGAAGGGCACGCCCAGCTCGGCTGCCCTGAGCTTGAGCAGGGTCTCTTCCTGGATGAAGCCGAGGTCGAGCAGGGTGCGCTGCAGGCTGGGGGGGTGCAGGGAGTGGCGCGCGATCACCAGGCGGGCCTGGTCTAGGCGGTCCTGGTCGATGAGCCCGTGGCTCAGCAGGATGCTCTCAAGGCGCTTGTCTGCGATCTCCAAAGGGGCCTCTGAGGGTTGGCTTGACAGTGGGGGGCTTTCCTTTATTATATGCAGGCACTTTAACCCAAGCCTGCCGCCTTGTCAGCCCTTTCGTGCCATGACCCAAACCCCGCTCCTGCAGATCAACAGCCTGTGCAAGCGCTACCCAGGCGCGGCAGAGCCCGCCCTGGATGGCGTGAGCCTGCGCGTGGAGCGCGGCGAGTGCTTCGGCCTGCTGGGCCCCAACGGGGCTGGCAAGACCACCCTGCTGGGCCTGGCCTGCGGCCTGCTGAAGCCCGATTCCGGGAGCCTGAGCCTGGGCGGGGCGGGCCGCCTGGGCCTGGTGCCCCAGGACATCGCCCTCTACCCCAGCCTGGACGGGCGGGAGAACCTGCTCTTCTTCGGCAGGATGCAGGGGATGGGCGGCCCAGCTCTCGAGCAGGCGGCCCGCTCCATGCTGGGGCAGCTGGGCCTGGCCGAGCAGGCCGGCAAGCGGGTGGAGGCCTATTCCGGCGGCATGAAGCGCCGGCTCAACCTGGCGGTGGGCCTGCTGGGCTCGCCCGATCTGCTGGTGCTGGACGAGCCCACCGTGGGGGTGGACCCCCAGTCGCGCCTTCTCATCCATGAGGCCCTGGCCCGCCTCAATCGTGCCGGCATGAGCATGCTCTACACCACCCATTACCTGAAAGAAGCGGAGGCGCTCTGCGGCCGCGTGGCCATCTTGGACCACGGCCGCGTGCTGGCGCAAGGCGCCCCCGCCGAGCTCTTGAGCGCCCACCCGGGTTGCCAGAGCCTGGACGATGTCTTCTTGCGGCTGACCGGCCGCGCAGTGAGGGACGATGCCTGAGACCCTGCCCAGCCCCGATGTGCTCATCGGCTACCCGCACCGCCAAGCGGCCCACTGCGAGAGCGGGGCCACCGCTGGCCTGCTCAGCTTTCACGGCCTCGAGATCAGCGAACCCATGGCCTTTGGCATCGGCGGCGGCCTCTTCTTCGGCTATTTCCCCTTCATGCGCCTGGCGCATGTGAAGGTCACCACCTTCCGCAAGATGCCCGGCGCCGTCATCCACAAGGCCTTCAAGCGCCTGGGCATGCGGTATCACAGCGAGACCTTCTGGCGCAAGGGCAGCGCGCGCCGCGCGCTGGATGAGGCCCTGGATGCCGGCAAGCCCGTGGCCTGCCAGGTGGGCTTCTACTGGCTGCCCTATGTGCCGCGCGCATTCCGCACCCATTTCAACGCCCACCACATCATCCTCTACGGCCGCCAGGGCGGTGATTACCTGGTGAGCGAGCCTGGGCTGGACCATGTGGAGACCCTGCAGCCGGGCGCCCTGGAGCGGGCCCGCTTCGCCCGCGGCGGCATGAACCCGCGCGGCAGGCTCTACTGGCTGCAGGAGGACCGCAGCCCCAAGCAGCGCAGCCTGGCAAAGCCGGTGGCCCAGGGCATCAAGGATGTGTGCTTCAACATGCTCACCCCTCCCATCCCCCTCTTGGGCGTGCGCGGCATCCGCTTCCTGGGCCGCGACATCCTCAAGTGGGAGCGCAGGCTCACGCAAGCCCAGGTGCTGGACAACCTGAACCAGATCGTCATCATGCAAGAGGTGGTGGGCTCGGGCGGCGCCGGCTTCCGCTACATGTATGCCGCCTTCCTGAGCGAGGCGGCCCAGGCCCTGGAGCACACCGGCCTGGCCGAGGCCAGCCGCGAGATGAACGCCATCGGCGACCGCTGGCGGGCCTTCGCCCTGGTCGCCACGCGCTTCGTGAAGGGCCGGCCAGACCCGGGCGACAATTACGCGGCCATGGCCGGCATGGTGATGGGCCTGGCCGACCGCGAGGAGGCCTTCTTCCGCAAGCTATGGAAGGTGGCCAAGGCCATCAAGCCCTGAGGAGGGGACATGCGCAAGCAGGATGTGCCCCAGGACTGGGGCCCAGAGGCCGAGGTTCGGCGCCTGATGTACGCGGTGGATGAGAGCGGCCGCTTCGTGGGCGTGCAGAGCGTGGGCTGGGATGTGAGCAACACGGGCTTCAACAAGTACTGGGAGCATGTGGGCCAGATCATCGCTGCCGCCCGTGCCGATGTGGCCGAGGGCCGCAAGAGCCCGCTCTGGTACTGGATGCAGGTGAGCCTGCTGGACGTGCGAATGCTGGCCGATTACATGGGCCTGTGGCGCTGGCGCGTGCGCCGCCACATGCGGCCAGGGGTCTTCGCCAAGCTCAAGCCGGCCCTGCTCGACCGCTATGCCGCGGTGTTCCAGATAGAGCCGGCCCAGGTGCGCAGCCTGCCAGAAGAAGACCCAGAGAACCTGCCCATCCACCATGCGCCCGGCCAGGGGCAGGGCGCATGAGGCGCCTGCTGGCTATGTGGGCCAAGGACCTGCTGGTGCTCCGGCGCGACCGCGTGGGCCTGGGCGTGCTCTTCATCATGCCCCTGGCGCTGATGCTGCTCTTCACCGTGATCCAGGATGGCGCCTTCCGCAAGGCCAGCCGCTTCAGCCTGGCCTTGGCCCTGGTGGATGAGGACCAGAGCGCCCTGAGCCAGCGGCTCAGCCAATCCCTGGAGCAAGCAGAGGGCTTGAGCCTCTCTGCCTCCTCCAGCCGCAGCCAGGCCGCGGGCCTGCTGAATGGCGGCAAAGCGCAGGCCTGCCTGCTGCTTCCCAAGGGCTTTGAGGCCCAGGCCCTGGCCGCTGCCAAGGCCTGGGCCAGCCCGCCTGGCAAGGCCACCCTTTCTTCCCCAGCGCCCGCCCAGCTCTTTGTGTTCTTCGACCCTTCGGTGCCTGCGCTCTACCGCGCCGTGCTGCATGCCCAGCTGGCCCAGCTAGCCACCAGCGCCCAGGCTGGGCTGGCTCTGGCAGCCTGGGGCCCCATGCTGGCCCATCAGGTGCGCGACAAGCTGGCAGCCAAGGCCGGCGGCAAGCTGCCCAAGGGCCTGGAAGCCGAGCTGGCCGCAGTGCCAGCCCCAGACCTGTCCAGGGCGCATCTGCTGAGCCTGGCGCCTGAAGCCGGGCCAAAGGCCCTTGCCGGGGGCCAGGACGCGCCGGGCGAGGCCGCGGCGCTGCTGCCCGACATGGTGCAGCAGAACGTGCCGGGCTACACCCTCTTCGCCATGTTCTTCATCGTCATCCCGGTTTCCAACGCGCTCCTGCGCGAGAGGCGCGAGGGCACCCTGCTCCGCCTGCGCAGCATGAAGGTGCATCCCCTGCTGCTCTTGGGCGGCAAGCTGCTCTGCTTCAGCCTGGTGGGCTTCATGCAGTTCGGGCTCATGCTGGCCGCCGGGGTCTGGCTCTTCCCTGCCCTCGGACTCTCCGCCTTCCATGCCCAGGCCCCGATCCTGCCGCTCATCGCCCTCACCCTGCTCTCAAGCCTGGCAGCCTGCGGCTTCAGCCTGGCCATCGCCAGCACCGCCAAGAGCGCCGACCAGGCCGGCGTGGCCGGCAGCACCGCAGTGGTCATGCTCTCGGCCCTGGGCGGCATCATGGTGCCTTTGCAGGCCATGCCCGCGGTGATGCGCCATCTGAGCGACCTGACCCCGCTCAACTGGGCCATGAGCGCCTACCAAGACCTCTTCTTGCGCCAAGCCTCCTGGGGCATGCTCGCCCCCCATCTCCTGCTCCTCTTTGCCTTCACCCTGGCCTGCCTGGCCTGGGCCTGGGCCAGGCTCTTCCCTCGGGCGTAAGGCATCCCAAAGCTTAAAAAATAGCGCGCCCGTGGGCGCGCTATTTTTTTCTGCCTGATTCGATCTGCTCACTCCCCGGCTATCCAGGGCAGCAGCAGCAGGGTTGCCACCCAGCCGCCGCCGATGCCGAGTATGCTGGTGAGGCCCAAGAAGACCAGCACAGGGTGGTGGGCGAAGACCAGGGCGCCCAGGGCCAGCAGATTGGTGGCGGCTGAGAGCGTGACCACCTCGCCGGTGTTGGCAAGATGGTCCTTGAGGCCTGCGCCCTGCTGGCGCCAGGCCGCAGAGAGGAAGATGGCGTAATCCACCACCAGGCCGAAGACGAAGAGCAGCACCAGCGAGCCCATCATGTTCACGGCCACACCGGCATAGCCCAAGATCCCAAAGACCCATACCAAGCAGACCAGCAAGGGGGTCATGATGCGCAGGCTGGCCATCCAGTCGCGGTTGTTGAGCCACAAGAGCAGCAGGTTGAGGATAAAGGCGATGCCGCCCAAGAGCAGGAACTCGCCATAGATGAGCCCCACCATGTGCTCCATGAAACGCCGGCCGCTCAAGACCGAGGCGCCGGGCAGGCCCTTGACCGCGGCCTCCAGGGCCGGCAGGTCCTTTGGCGAGCGCAGGGCCACGTTGCAGACAAGCAGGGCGCCGCGGCCATCCACCACCAGCTGGTTCTGGATGGGCTGGGCCAGCAGGCCCAGGGAGAGCCCTTGCGGGGTGGCGGGCTCGATCTCTCCGGGCAGGCTGTCCAGGCTGGCTGCCAGCAGCCCGGGCTTGAAATGGCTCTCGCGGGCCGCAGCCAGCAGCACAGGCTTGAGCCGGGCCTTGGCGTCAGGGGACCAGAGCTGCTGCCAGCGCTCGCGATTCAGAGCCTGCTCCGAGCTGCTGGGCAGGATAGGGCTCAATCCCTGAACGGCCAGCACCTCGCCGCCCTTGAGCAAGGGCTGCAGGCGTCGCTCCAGCTCAGCCCCGGCCTTGAGGGCGCCATCCATGTTCAGCGCGCTGATGCTCACGCTGGTAAGGTTGAGCGCGCCGCCAAAAGCCCTCTGCACCGTGTCCCAGTCAGCCTGGGCATCTGGGGTGAGCGCATTCAGCCGCTGCACATCGCCTTCCAACTTCAGCAAGCCCAAGCCAGGCGCCAGAGCCAGCGTCAGCGCCAGGGCCAGCAGGGCCAGCCAGAGTCGGCGCGGCCTCATCCAGGAGAAGAGGCGGCCATAGAGGGGCGCGGCGCGGAAGCTGGGCTTCAGCCGGTCCAGCCAGCTGGGCGGGCCTTGCGGCACCAGCAGGGGCAGAAAGAAGAGGGTGAAGATGCAGGCCATGGCGATGCCCAGCAGGCTGAAGAGCCCCAGGCTGCGGTAGCCAGGGAAACGCGAGAAGAGCAGGGCCGCGAAGGCGGCCGCGCTGGTGGCGGCCGCCACCAGGATGGGCCCATCCATGGCCTTGAACACACGGGCCAAGCTCAAGACGCCACCCTGCTTGAGGGCCCGCCGGTCGTAGGCAAAGAGCAGGTAGATGCCTGAATCCACCAGCACGCCGATCAAGATGCCGCCGCAGCCAGCCACGATTGCCGACACCCCCGGGTCCACCAGCACGATGAGCCCGGCCGCAGCCAGGCCGCCGAAGGCCGGGGGCGCCAAGGTGAGCAGAAAGAGCGAGGCCCGGCGGAAGACCAGCAGGCAGGCCATGGCCACCAGCAGGCTGGAAAGGCTGACGGTGACTGCCAGGTCGCGCTTGATGAGCGCGGCGTTGCTCTGGCTGAAGCGCGCGCCCGCGGACCAGGCCACCCGGGCGCCGGTAGCGGCCCTCACCCGGGCGCCCACCTGGGCCATGAAGCCAGAGAGCGCCTCGGCCGAGGCCGCATCCGTGGCGCTGAAGCAGGGCTTGGCCAGCAGCAAGATATGCCCCCCATCCGGGCTGAAGATGCGGCCATCGCGAATCTCGACGGTGCGGCTGTCAAAACGCAGGCCTTCCAGCCGCTTGAGCAGGGGCAGGTCCAGGCCCAGGGGGTCTTGGCTGAACTGGCGGGCCAGATAGGGGGCCGGCGACTCAGCCAGGGTGCGGCGCCAGCCTCCCAGGTACTGGCGCAGGCCCTGGGGGCTCAGGCGGGACTGCAGGTCTGCCGCATCCTCAGCGCTGAAGAGGCTGGCGCGCGCCTGGCGCAGGGCCTGCAGGGAGAGCGCCAAGTCCTCGGGCCCGAACTGGTACTGCAGGTCTCTCACAAAGGGGCAATGGCCCATGTAGCCAGCCAGATGATCCGCCCCAGACTCCAGGGCTGCGGCGTCCTTGGCCTCCACCACCATCACCACGGTCTGAAGGCGGCCAAAGCGCTGCAGATAGTCGCGAGTGGCGCTCACAGCCGGGTCGCCAGAGGGCAGCAGGTCCATCACATCTTCTTTGAGATGCAGGTCGAGGGTGGCCAAAAAAAGGCCGCCACAAAGGGCGGCCAAAAGCGCCAAGCCTGCGGCGCGGTGGCGGAGCATGAAGAGCTGCAGCTTGAGGATGGCGCGGGTCATCGGGATGCCGGAGGGTTGAAGGCCGCAGCTGGGGGCGGCCCAGGGCTGAGCTTCAGGTCCTGCGCCTCAAGGCGATAGTGCCAGGCCTGATCCTCAAGGCTGAAGCCGCCATCGCCCGAGAGCTTGAGCGCCAGGCCCTCGCGCGGGCCCTTGAGGTAGAGCGCGCGCAGGTCCTTGGCCAGGCCAGAGAGCAGGGGCTTTTCGCCCATGCCCTGCGGCGCGCGCAGCACCTGGGCGCTAGCGGTGTCGCCCAGCATGTCGAAGAGCAGGCCGCCCATCTCGCTGCTGGCCTGCATGCGCCAGCGGCCCTGGGAGTTGACGGCCAGGGCCGCCAGCATGGGATATTCCTTGCCCAGTGCCAAGAGGGTGACGCGCTGCTGCAGCCTAAAGCCCTGGCCCAGGGGATAGCGGGCCGCGATGGCCTGCCAGGCCTTGTCCTGCTCCATCTGGGGCATGGCCGCGGCACAGCCCCACAGCAGGCCAGCCAGCAGCAGGCTCGCCAGCAGGCCCTTCATCGCTTGAGGCCATCCAGCAGGGGATGGTCCAGGTCAAAGACCCTGGCATCCAGGGGCTGGTCCTCCACCTGATGGCTGAAGCGCACCACAGTGGCGTCGCCGCCCGGCTCGAGCAGGGCCAGCTCGATGACCCGCTGGCGCTGGGGCTCGATGACGAACTTGAGCTCACTCATGTAGCGGGCCAGGGCCTGGCCCTTGGGCTTGAGCGAGAGGAAGTCAGGCCCGCCGGCCTTGCCCCGGGCCAGCTGGATGCTGAAGCCAGACTTGATGGAGGCGAAGTCGCCGCGCAGCATGGCCAGGATCTGGCCCAGGGCGGCCTGCAGGGCCTCGCGGCCCCCCAGCTTGGCGCGCTTGGCGCGGCCCTTGTCGATGTCCCACTTGGCCACCCCAGAGCCGTTGAGCAGGAGCACCGAATGGTAGGGCTTGCGCAGCTCCCAGCGCAGGCGGTCCGGGCTGGCGAAGGAGAGGCGGCCCTGGCTCCTCAGCGCATCATCAAAGACCGCCAGGCTGCGCTCCTGGGTGAAGTCGGCCTGCAGGGTCTTGAGCCCCCCCAGGCTCAACTTCATGGCAGCCAGGTAGTCGTCCACCGGGCCGGCAAAGAGCAGGCGGTTGGCGAAGAGCAGGGTCAGCAGGATGAGAGGGCGCATGTCAGTCCTTGTGAAGGCAGGCCACATGGTAGCCGCCGTCGGTGTCAGCCTGCACGCAGGCCAGGCTGTCGCCAGGTTTGAGAAGGGCGGAGCCCTTGGGCGCAGGCCGCAATTGGCCGTGGCGCAGGCTCAAGGCCGCGGCGGCGATGTCAAAGCCCTGGCTGGTTGGCATGGCGCCCAGGAAAGGCCGGGTCTCCACCGCATTGCCCAGGGCCATCCAGGATTCATGCAGGCTGCCAGGGCCGCGCTGGCCGTGAGCTTGCACGAACACGGCGCGGTGCCTGGCGAAGGCCTGCTCGGGCGGGGCTGAGAGCTGCTCCAGGCAGCCCAGCCGCAGGGCGCCAGGCCTGCCCCCATCCGGCCCCAGCAGCAGGGCCGCATAGCCCGTGCCCACCTTGAAGCTGCCCTCGTTCCAGGGCAGCACCCGCTGGCCCTCGGCCGGCCGCTGGGCCGTGGCGGCGATGGCATACTCCAGCAGGCCGCAGCTTTCGTCCCCAAAGCCAGCCAGCACCCGGTCCACCGTCCCGCTCTCAAGCCAGCCGCGGGCGCACCACAGCGCGTGCATGGGGCTCTGCTCAAAGGCGCTCAAGGTCTGGCAGGGGCCCTGGATGCCCAGCCCCAGGCTGATCTGCGAGGCCAGGGCATTGTGCACCGAGTTGGCGAAATGGGTGGGCGAGGCGCACTTGTCGCCGTGGTCGATGACCTCGTCCAAGAAGGCATAGGTGGCGTTCTGGCAGCCATAGCCCGTGGCCAGCGCCAGCCCCGTGCGCCGCTTCTCGGCATCGCCCAGGGCCAGGCCCGCATCCTCCAGGGCCAGGCTGGCCGCGAGCAGGGCCCATTTGCCGAAGCTGTCCATGCGGCGGAGGCTGGCGCGGGACGCGAAGCGCTCAAGCCCGGCATCCGAGCTCTCGAACAGGGTGAGCGCGCGCGGGCCCTGCGAGGTGGCCACGCTGCGCTCAGCCGTGGCTGGGCCGTGCTCGCGCCCCAGGCCCTGCCAGAAGGCCTCCGCCCCGTTGCCCAGGGGCGACACGATGCCTATCCCGAGTATCTCCACGCGCGCCCCCTTCAGGCTCTCTGCAGCACCAGGACCGAGTTCTGGCCCCCAAAGGCCAGGCTGTTGCTGATGGCCGCCGAGCCCTTGACCGGGGTCTTCGCGCGGGTGGCAGCCAGGCCTATGGCCGGGTCCATCTCCTCAAAGCCCAGGGTCGGGCCGACCTGCCCGTCATTCAAGGCCATCAGGGTGAAGGCCGCCTCCAGGGCGCCTGCCGCGCCCAGCGCGTGCCCCGTGGCCCCCTTGGTGCTGACCAGCACGGCCCCGGGGCCGAAGATCTCGAGCATGCTGCGGCCCTCCACCTGGTCATTAGCCGGGGTGGCGGTGCCGTGAGCGTTGATGAAGGCGATGTCTGCGGGCTTGAGCCCGGCCTCGCCCAGGGCCCGGGCCGTGGCCGCCTTGAGCCCGCGGCCCTCGGGATGGGGGGCGGTGGCATGATGCGCGTCCACCGCGCTGCCGTAGCCGCTGATGCGGCCCTGCACCGGCGCCTTGCGGGCCTGGGCCGCCGCAGCGGATTCCAGGATGAGGACCGCCGCGCCCTCGCCCAGGTTCAGGCCGCGCCGCGCGCGGTCGAAGGGCCGGCAGGGCTCGGGGCTGGTGTTCAGCAGGCTGGTGAAGCCCAGGTAGGGCGTGCGGCAGAGCTCGTCGCAGCCGCCGGCCAGCACCGCATCGCAGAGGCCATCCAGCAGCCATCGGCGCGCCAGGCCCAGGGCATCCGTGCCCGAGGCGCAGGCGTTGCCCACGCTCACCGCAGGCCCGCGCAGGCCCAGGCGGCGGGCCAGGGCCTGGGCCGGGTTGCCCGAGAGGTAGCGCACAAAGGCCTCCGGCCCGGGCATCTCTTGGCCGTGAAAGTAGCGGTAGAAGACCTCATCATTCAGACTGCAGCCCACCGTGGTGCCCAAGCACACGCCCACCCGCGCCGGGTCCAAGGAGGGCAGCTCTAACCGTGCGGCAGCCAGCGCCTCATCCGCTGCCAGAAAGGCCATGGCATTGGTGCGCGAGCCAGCGCCAAGCACGGGCGGAGCGGCCAAAGCCTCAAAGACCAGCCCGTATTCCTTGCAGTCAGCCCTGAAGAGCGTGGGCAGGCCCGGCGCGCGGCCGCCCTCAAGCAGGCGCTGGTGCGAGAGCGCGGCGCCCAGCCCCAGCGCGCTGACGCATCCCATGCCGGTGACCATGACCGGCCCTTGGCTCATGCCTGCGGCTTCTTGCTGCGCACGAAGTCGGCCAGGGCCTTGATGCTCGAGAAGACCTCGCGGTTGTTCTCCATGCCCTTGACCTCGATGCCGTAGTTCTTCTGCAGCAGCACCACCACCTCCACCGCATCCAGCGAATCGAGGCCCAGGCCCTCGCCAAAAAGCGGGTCCTCGTCCTTGATGTCCTCTGGCTTCACATCCACCAGCTTCAGCTCGCGGATGAGCATCTCCTTCAGTTCGTCTTCAAGTCGCAAGGCATCCTCCTCGTGGGTTGTGGTCAATCTGCAGGCGGGGCGCCCTGGCCCCAGAAGTCGTAGAAATTGTACCAAGCCTCAGGATGGCGGGCCGTGAAGCCCTCCAGGCAGGCGGCGTAGCGCTCGAGCAGGGCCTTGGCCGCCTCTTCGCGGCGCAGGGCCGTGAGGTCAAGGCCCTCATCCAGGGCATGGAACTCGATGGCCACCTGCAGCGGGCCGCTGCGATGGGCGAGCAGCATGGCCATGCCCGCATCGCCGGCCGAGGCCAGGTAAAAGGGCGAGGCCGGGAAGGCGGCCTCATCGCCTAGGAAGGCCTGGCTGAGCTCCCTGCCCTGCCCCAGCTGGCGGTCGCCCATGGCGCTGACGCAGCCCCCTTGCTGCAGCGCCTGCAGGGCCTGCACCACGCCGCCCATGGGACCGCGCGGCGAGATGAAGCGGAAGCGGTCGGCGATGCCGGCCAGCTCGAAGAAATGCCCGCCGCCCAGGAACTCCCTGTCCATCATCAGGTGCACGGGCTTGGGCATGCGGTCCAAGGTGGCCATGGCCGGCAGCCAGGCGCCCACATGGCTGGTCAGCAGCACCAGGCCCCGGGGCTGGGCCGCCAGCTGGTAGAAGGCCTGCTGTCCCGGGAAATCCGGCTTGAGGCTCTCAGGCCCCAGCACCCCGGCGGCGGCCTGGTCGATGAGCACCTTGGCGAAGCTCACCAGGTGGCGGGCAGCCTTGCGCTCGAGCGCCCAGCGCCCCAAGCCCGGGAAGCGGCGGCGCAGGTAGGGCATCTGCACCCTGAGCACGCTGGGCCTGATCAGAAGGTAATAGGGCAGCACCAGGTAGAGCAGGGCGTAGGCCAGTCGCACCCCGCCCAGCCGGATGGCCAGATGGAAGATGCCATAGCCCAGGGCGCTGCCATAGGCCTTGCCGGTCTTGGCGTTAACCGGCCTCATGCCGCGCCCTTGCCTGGCTTGAGCCGCGCCATCAGGGCCAGCAGCAGCCAGGCCAGCAGGCCTGCCGCCATCGCCAGGGGCCAGGCCAGCAGGGCCGCGCCCAGCGCGTACTCCATCAGGCGCAGGTGAAGCTCCCTGCCCAGCAGCTGCCAAGCCTCAGCGAGCGAGGCGGCCTTGAACCAGGCGCCATGCAGCAGGCGGTAGCCCAGCAGGAAGGCGGCGGCCGGCACGAAGGGCGGGGCGCAGAGGTTCTGGCTGCCCACGGCCACCACGCGGTTGAGCCGCAGGCGCGTGGCGCCCCACAGGCTGGCAGCGATGTGCAGGCCGGGCAGGGGCAGCGCGCCCATCAGCACGCCCATGGCCACCGCTGCCGCCATCTCGCGCGGGGTGCCAGCCTCGCGCAGCAGGCGGCCCAGGCTCTTCAGGGGCTGCTTGAGGTCGAGCCGCTTGGCCTCGCGCAAGGCCGGGTTGAAGAGCACTCGATGCGGCAGGGGCACCAGGTTGCGCGTGAAGAGCAGGCTGAAGGTGGCCGAGATGCGGGCGTTGTCCTTCAGCGCGTGAAAGTGGCTGGCGCGCCGGGTCTCGGCGTCGTAGCGCACGCTGATGGGAGCGGCCAGCAGCAGCAGCCCGGCCCAGGCGCCGCGCACCAGCACCTCCACCTCCATGTCGTAGCGCCGCGCGCGCAAGGGCAGCCGGGTGAGCGCAGCCACGGGATAGATGCGGTAGCCGCATTGGGCATCCGCGGGCCAGAGGCCGCTGCAGGCCCATACCCAGAGGTTGCTGAACTGCCGGCCGAAGCGGGAGCTGCCCGGAGCGGCCGAGCGGGCGAAGTCGCGCCGGCCCACCACGATGCTCTCCGGCTCCGCGCCCGCCAGGTCCAAGAGCGGCTGGGCCTCCAGCGGGTCATGCTGGCCATCGCCATCCAGGGTCAGCAGGTGGGTGAATCCCCGCTCCTGCGCCCATGCCGCCGCAGCCAGGATGGCCGCGCCCTTGCCCTGGTTGGGGCTCAAGCGGAGGCTCTCCAGGTCCAGGCCCTGCAGGGCCTCCAGAGCGCCGTCCGTGCTGCCGTCATCCGCCACCAGCACCGGCAAGCCTGTGGCCAGCGCCCGATCTGCCACGGCGCGCAGGGCTGGGCGGTTGTTGTAGGTGGGGATGGCGAGCAGCACCTTGAGGCCGCGGGGGTCCAGCGCCATCAGGCATCCCCCCGGCGGGTGCGCTTGCGCCCCAGCAGCATGTCCCAGACCGGGCCGCGGTAGCCCAGGGTGTGGAAGGCCGAGACCTTGTCCAGGTCAGGGGTGGGCGGGTAGATGCGGTCGCGGCGGCCGCCAAAGCCCTCGGTGATGGCCTGATGCAGCCAGGCCGGGTCCACCTGGTCAAAGTAGTAGCGCGGCTCGAGCAGGGTGTCGCTGGCCCCGACCTGGCCCTGCAGCAGGGCCAGGCGGTGCACTTCGGTGCCGGGCATCACCCTCACCCCGGCGCAGGCGAAGACCACCGTGCCCTCCAGGCGGCTGATGTTGGCCAGGCCCTCTTTGACCGTGGCCTCGGTCTCGCCCGGGCCGCCGAAGATGATGAAGTGGCTGGTGGAGATGCCCGCCTGGCTGAAGAGCAGGCTGCTCTCCTCCGCCTCGGCCCAGCCGAAGCTCTTGCGCATGCCCTTGAGCGTGGCATCGGTAGAGCAGTCGGTGCCGAACTCCACCGAGGCGCAGCCCGCCCGCTTGAGCAGGGACAGGTCCTCGGGCTTGAACCGCATGGGCCGGAAGAAGGCCATCCAGGGCACGCGCGAGCCGCGGCGGATGAGCTCCTCGCAGACCTGCACCCAGCGGCGCTGGGTGTCGTTGAACACCGAATCCACCAGGGCGATGTAGTCGGCGCCATGCCGCTCTTGCAGCATCATCATCTCATCCGCCAGGGCGGCTGGCTCGCGGAAGCGGTAGGTGTCGCCCTCCAGCGAGGGGTAGCTGCAGTAGGCGCAGCCCAGCGGGCAGCCGCGCTTGGCCTGCAGGTTGAGCATGCCGCCGTGCTTGAGGTACCAGCTGGCGAGCAGGGGCTCGCGCTCGGCTGCCAAGATGCTCTCGCCAGCCTGCGGCGCCTTGGGGCGCAGGATGCGCTCTTGCGGCAGCTGGCCGTGGTCGAGCCCGGCCAGGAACCCGGCAAAGGGCTCTTCGCCCTCGCCCTGCACGCCATAGTCAGCCCCGCAGGCCTCGAGCAGCGGCTCGGCGAAGAGGCTGTAGGCCGAGCCCCCGGCCACGATGGGCGCGCCGCTCATGCCCTTCAAGGCCTGCACCAGGTTGCGGTAGGCGCCGGTGTAGCTCTCCTGGCTGTCGTAATTGAAGTTGTCGATGTTGCGCATGCCCAAGCCGATGGCCTGGGGCTTGAACTCGCGGATCAGCGCCTCCAGCGGCGGCTGGCCCTCCTCGCCCAGGCGCAGGTCCCAGACCTTGACCTCATGCCCCTTGCGGCGCGCGGCGTCAGCCACCATGGAGACGCCCAGGGGGTACACGGGATAGGGCTCCCGCGTCACATTGCAGCTGATGAGCAGGGCGCGGGCCATGCCTCAGCTGGCCGGAGCGCTGGGCGCCAGGGGGCCCTGGCGGCGCAGGCGGCGGCCCTCAGGGCGCAGGGTGGGCTGGTAGGTGCCATCGGCCATCTCGCGCTGGATGAGGCGGCGGAAGAGGTCGCCCATGCGCTCCTCCTGGGTCTTGTGCTTGTAGAAGGTGTCCCAGGCGTAATAGAACATCTTCTGCAGCTCATCCGGGCTCATCTTGGCGGGCTTGAAGACCACCCGGTCGCAGGTGTAGTCCGCCCAGCTCTTGTCAGGGAGCAGGCGGCCCTCCTTGGCCATCTTCTTCCTAATGGGGGTGTGCTGGAAGGGGGTCATGATGGTGAACTCGGCCAGGTCCATGTCGACCTCCAGCAAGAAGTCCACCAGGCGCTTGATGAAGTCGGCATCCTGGTCGTCGGTGCCCAGGATGATGGTGCCCTCCACCCCGATGCCGTGGTCCTTGTAGCGCTGGATGCGGCGGCGGATCTTCTCGCTGGTGTCAAAGACAGCCTGGTAGACGTACCAGGCGCCGGCCTTGTAGGCCAGGTCCAGCAGCTTGTCGTTCTCCTCGATGGGATGGCAGACCCACTTCTTCTTCAGCGGGATCATGGCCGTGAAGAGCTCCTCCTCCCACTGGGTGTTCTGGGCCAGGCTGTTGTCGACCACGAAGAGGCGGTTGTTGGGGATGGCCTCCAGCTCCTCCACCACCTTGGCGATGGGGCGCGGCCTGAAGTTGCGGCCGCCCAGGTAGCCCACGCAGCAGGGGAAGCAGTCGAAGCGGCAGCCGCGCGAGGCGTGCACCAGGTCGACCATGGGCACGCCCCGGTAGGCGTACTTGGGCCGGTTGAGGATCTCGCGGCGCGCCGTGCCGATCTGGGTGATGTCAGGGTAGACGCCCAGCAGGTTGTAGGTCTTCTGCAGGCGGCCGGCCTTGAAGTCGGCGATCACCTTGCCGATGTGCCCCTCAGCCTCGCCGATGAACACGCTGTCAGCGACTTGAGCCAGCTCTTCCGCATGCAATGTGGCGGAGATGCCCCCGCAGATCACCGGGATGCCGCGGGCCTTGAACTGGCGGACGATCTCCTTGCCGCGCTCGAGCTGGGCAGTCAGCATGATGCTGACGCCCACCAGGTCCGGCCGCTCGCTGAAGTCGATGTCGTCCACGTTCTCATCGGTGAAGGCCACCTCCACGTCCGCCGGGAGGCTGGCAGCGAAGACCACCGGCCCGTGGGGAGGCAGGGTGAAGGGGGTCTGGCCCTCCAGCTTGCGCCACTTGGGATAGATGAGACGCATTCTCATGGTGTTCCCCTTCAGAAGAGGTCGCTCAGCGAGCGCACCAGGCGCTCGCCGCCGCCCTGGGGGCGGAAGTGGGGTGCCGGGCCTGTGAGCAGCCCCGCGGAGCGCGCGAGGTCGGCTGGCTCCATCTCTAGTATCGCGCAAACCGCGCCCGCGGCCTGGTCGCCTGGCGGGCTCTCTATCCACCCGGCGATCATCCGGCGGGCCTTGCCTGAATCGAGCATCAGCAGGGCTGCGCGCAGGGCCTGCAGGCCCTGGCCCCCCTCCTCGCCCACGCAGAAGGCGGGGCCGGTGAGGTTGAACCCTGCCGCGCACTCCCCCAGCACGATCACTGGCAGGGTGTAGCTGAAGAGGTTGGGGCTGGCGAGCATGCCCCCTTCGGGCAGGCTGCTGGCATTGAACTCCCTGTCCGTGCGCAGGGTCTCATAGCGCGAGCCCACCACCATGCCCGTGCCAGGCTCCTGCAGGGCGCTGAAGCCCGCATCCTTGAGCGCCAGGCCGGCCGCAGCGCAGCCTAGCCGGGTGAAGTCGTCAAAGCGGCCCCAGCGGGCCAGCGGCTTGGGGAAGGCCCCTTCAAGCGCCGGCAGCGGGGCCTTGCCAGGCACAAAGCCCGGGGGGCCTCCGTGGCGCAGGCCGCCCCAGGCCCCGCCGCTGATCCAGCAGGCGCCGGTGAGATGGACGGGCCTCATGCGCGCTCCATGAGCAGGGCAGCGTTGAGGCCGCCAAAGCCGGAATTGCTGGTGAGCAGGCCGCCCGGTCCCAAGGGCTGGGTGCTGGCCATGAAGCGGCCCAGAGCCCGCTCCTCAGGCTGGTCGCAGCCCCAGGTGCCAGGCACCGCGCCCGCAGCCAGGGCCTTCAGGCAGAGCGCCGCCTCAAGCCCTCCCACCGCTCCCAGCGAATGCCCCAGGCTGCCCTTGCTGCCAAAGCAGGGGAAGCGCCGCTGGCCGAACACGGCGTCCAAGGCGGTCAGCTCCATGGCGTCATTGTAGGCCGTGGCCGTGCCATGGGCGCAGAAGCCGGCGATGGCGTCTGGGGCCGCGCCCGCCTGGTCCAGGGCCTGGCGCAGGGCCAGCACCAGCCCGCGGCCATCGCGGGCCGGGCCAGTGATGTGGTTGGCATCGTTGGCGATGCCCCAGCCGCTGAGCCGGGCGAGCCTGGGCAGGCCCAGCCGGTCGGCGGTGCCCCCGTCGCAGAGCTGCAGGGCGCAGGCCGCGTCGCCCAGCATCAAGCCGTCGCGCTGGGCATGGAAGGGGCGGCAGGCGCTCGAGGTGAGCGCCCGCAAGCTGGAGAACCCTGTGAAGGTGAAGCGGCTGACCACATCCGCGCCCACCACCAGGGCGCTTCCCGCCTCTCCGGCGGCGATGCGCGCCGCGGCCAGGGCCAGGCCCGCCGTGCTGCTGACGCAGGCGGCGTTCAGCTCCTGGCCCTCGCCCTTGAGCCTCAGGCGCGACTGGATCCAGAGCCGGTAATGCCGCGCCAGGCTCAGAGCCTGTCCGGCGCCTCCGGCTGCGCGCTCCTCCACATCCTGCACCCCGCCCTTGATGCCGGTCCAGACCAGCAGGCTGTCGGAAGGGATCCTCTCGAAGCCCTCCAGCAGGGGCTCCAGCAGGGCCTGGATGCTGTTTCGCCCCTCCAGCCGGTCGAGCCAGGGCAAGGTCGCCGCCACCGGGCAGGCCAGGCGCGAGGCGTTGAAGCGCGCGATGGGGCCGGCAGCGCTCTTGCCTGCGAGCAGGCCGACCCAAGTCTCCTCCAGGCCGCCCAGGGGGCTGATGATCCGCGCCTGGGTGATGTAGACCGCGCTCACTTGAGCTCGCCCTTGCGCCAGCGCTGGCGAAAGGCCTCCAGATGCTCGGGGAAGGCCAGCAGCAGCCGGCGGTCCAGGGCCAAGAGCAGCTGAACGGTGTGCCCCGTGCAGGCCAGGCGCCCATCCGGCCCCAGGATGCGGTAGCTGAAGAGCAGCTTGACCGCCTCGCTCCAATGGGCCGTGGTCTCGATGCGCATCTCCTCGCCGAACTGCAGCGGCGAGTGGTAGTCCAGGTGCATGGAGACGATGGGCCCCAGATAGCGGTTGGCGGCCATGTCCAGGTAGGCCAGGCCATGGCGGTCGCCAAAAGCGCTGCGGCCGTCCTCCAGGTAGCTGGGATAGCGGCCGTGCCACACGATGCCCAGAGGGTCGACCTCTTCGAAGCGCACGCGCCGCGTGGTTGCCGCCATCAGCGGGGCTGGGTCTCCCGGCTGGGCCGGGAAGCAGGGCTGCTCGGAGCGGCGGCTCATGGCTCCTCCGCCAGGCGCACTGAGAAGCTGGCGCTGCCGCGCTGGGGCACCGTGAGCGTGGTGCGCGCAAGCACCAGGCCGCCCTGGCGGCTGACCTGAGCCTTGGCTTCCACAGCGTCGCCGGGCAGGATCATGCCGCCGAACTTGGCCTTGTCCACGCCCACCAGGCGCAGGCGGCTGCCGGTGGCGGCCTCAGCCATGGCCAGGCTGCTCAAGGCCATCACCACGCCGGGCAGCAGCTGAAACTGGGGGAAATGGCCCTCGAAGGCTGGGAAGGAGGGGCCAAAATGGAAGCGCGCCAGCCACTCGCCAGGCAGGGCGCCGGGGCCGAAGCCCTGCATGGCCCTGAGCATGGCCGCGTAGGCCGGGCTGCGCGACCCAGCCTGGTGGCAGGGGGCCGGGGCGGAATCCGTCGCCTCTTCGGGCGCTGATGCGGGGGCCAGGGGCAGCTCCATCTTGTCGTCCATCTCCCAGAGGTTGAGCGTGCCGCCCGCCAAAGCCTCGCTGCCCGCGCTCACCTGCCCTGACATCACGGTGGCATTGCCCACCGCAGTCTCCACCTTGAGGGCCACGCGCAGGCGCTCGCCCACCCGGGGCGCCCGCTCGAAGCTGAAATCCTTGATGCCCACCAAGAAGCCCGCCCGCACCGAGCGCCCCGCCAGGGTGGCCTCGTAGCCCTTGTAGGCCGCCACCATCTGGGCCAGCAGCTCAACCTGCAGCAGGGCGTCCATCTCGCCGCGGGTGTCGATGAAGATGCCCCCGCGCTGCGCTGTGGCAAAGCCATGGCCCTGGGTGCTGTCGCAGGTGTGCAGCTGCTCCACCAGCAGCATGGGGCCGCGGTGAGGCAGCAGGCTGGCGATGGGGAAGGAATGGGGGGCTGGCTTCTCTGCGGTCATGATTGGCCTAGCGGAGGTCGATGAAAGTGAGGCGCTTGCGCCTCTCGGACGGTTGGGCCAGGCGCTCGAGCTCTTCGGGGTCCACGCCGCGCACAGCCAGGCTGATGCGCAGGCTCGCGCGCAGGCGCTCCTGCACCTGGGCCGCGCTGGGCCCACCCGGCTTGAGGCCCGCCACCACGGCCACGCTGTCGCAGCCATCCTGAGGGTCGCGGCGCGCCTCCACCAGCCCGCCGCTCACGCCCTCGATGCCAGCGAGCGCTGCCAGGATTGAGCCAGGGAAGAGCGTGGTGCCCTTGACCTTGAGCATCTGGTTCTTGCGGCCCAGCACGGGCGAGAGCCTGGCGCCCTGGCGCCCGCAGGCGCAGGGCCCGGGGATCAGGCTGGCCAGGTCTCCGGTGCGGAAGCGGAGCAAAGGCATGGCCTCCACGCCCAGGGGCGTGGCCACCACCTCGCCCACCTGGCCCTCGGGCACCGGCTGGCCGGCCTCATCCAAGACCTCGATGATGGCCATCTCGGGCCGCAGGTGGGCCCCGCAGCCTTGAGGGCATTCGATGAAGCTGGTGGCCATCTCGGTGCTGGCATAGGTGGAGAGGGACTTGGCGCCCCACAGAGACTCGAGGAGCAGGGTGGCGGGCAGGGGCTCCAAGCCAGGGCCGCGCAGGGGCTCGCCGATGCCGATCAAGAGCCTCACCCCCAGCTGGGATGCGCCTGAGGACTGGGCGCGGGCCTGCTCAGCGGCCTTGCGCATCAGCGAGGGCACGCCCACGATGACCTGAGGCCGCACCTTCAAGGCCAGGTCCAGCAGCTGCGCCGGGCTGGACGCGCCGCTGCGCACGGCATTGGCGCCAAGCTTGACCGCGCCCAGCCAATAGGCCAGCCCGGCCATGAAGCAGCGGTCGAGCGCCGCGGCCACCAGCAGGGTCTCGCCGGGCCTCACCCCAGCCAGGGCGAAGGCCCCGGCCTCATTGCTGGCCAGGCGCGCCAGGTCTGCGCGGCTCTGGGCCAGGGCGGTGGGCTGGCTTCCGGTGGTGGCGCTGGTGAGGCACCAGTCAGCCACCTGCCCGCGCTCCACGGCCAAGAACGCCTCGGCGCTGCCCGCCATGGCGGCCTTGTCGGTGATGGGCAGTCGCTCAAGCTCTGCCAGGCCCTTGAAGCGGGCCGGGTCCACCCCGGCCTCAGCCAGGGCCCTGCGGTAATGGGGCGAGCGGCTGGCGCGCTGCACCTGCTCCTTGAGCAGCGCATCCTGCGCCCGCTGCTGGGCTGCGGCATCCTGCCGGTCCAGCCCGGCAAGGGCGTCAAGCGCGTGCTGCATCATGGCTCTCCCCCGGCGAAGGAGCCTCGCCCAGGGCCTGGCGCATGCGAAGCTGCACCTGCCGCCGCATGGCCAGCACCCCCTCGTGGCCGAGGGAGGCATCGGGCAGCGCAGGGTCCAGCACCAGGATCTCGACCTCCGCCGGGTGCACCGAGGGGTTCTCCACCGGCAGGAAGCTCTCGGTGCCCTTGAGGCAGACCGGCACCACCGGCAATCCGTGGCGGGCGGCGAACTCAAAGGCGCCTGAATGGAAGCGCTGCATGCGCCCATCGGGCGAGCGATGCCCCTCGGGGAAGACGATCAGCGAGCAGCCCCGCTCCACGGCCTGGCGGCCTGGGCCCTCGGCGAGCTGGGCGAAGCTGAAGCTCTCCGTGTCGATGTAGCCCGAGTGGCGCATGAACCACCCATAGACCGGGATGCGGAAGGGCCAGGAGCGCACCAGGAACACGGTCTGCGGCCCCGCATAGCAGGCCGAGAAGTAGGCGTCTGCCGCGCTGCGGTGGTTGAGCACATAGACCACCGGGCGCCCCTGCGGGATGCGCTCGCGGCCAGCCACCCGCACCTTGAGCAGGGGCCGGGCCACCCCATGGATCAGGAATCGGCCATAGAGCCAGATGTGCTCCCTCAGCACCTGGTCGAGCGGCCGGCGGCGGATCAGCCAGCCCCAGAGCAGGTGCCAGGGAAGCAGCACCTCGAAGGCGGCCGTGCAGGCCACCACCCAGAGCAGGAAGAGCCAGGTGAGGGGGTCATGGGATCTGCGCGCCATCTTCAGCCCAGCACCTCGGCCTGCTTGGCTTCGATGAAGCCCACGATGTCGTTCAAGGTGCGGATGGCGCGGATCTTCTCCTCGTCCCTCTCGCGGTTGATCTTGAACTGGAACTCCTTCTCCAGCGCCACCACCAGGTCCACCGAATCAAGGCTGTCCAGCCCAAGGTCGACGTAGAGGTTGGCCTCGGGGCTCAGCTGGGCGGGCTCCAGCTCGAATTCCTGGGCCAAGATCTTCTTCACCTTCTCCATGATCTCCGGGCTGCTATAGGCCATGAGTCGTGCTCCTGAGGACGAGGACTGAGTTTATCCCGCCAAAAGCAAAGCTGTTCTTGACGAGGATGTCGGACAGGGGGGCCTCCCCGCGCTGCGCATGGCGTATTCCCGCGCATTCCGGGGCCGGCTCCTCCAGGTTGTGGGTGGGTAGCAGGGACCTGCGATGCATGGTGGCCAGGGCCGCGGCCAGCTCCACCGCGCCGCTGGCGCCAGTGGTGTGGCCGATGGCTCCCTTGAATCCTGACACAGGCACCTTGGCGCCCAGCACTTCGGCGATGCCTGCCGCCTCGGCCGCGTCGCCCTGCTCGGTGCCGGTGGCGTGAGCATTGACGTAGCCCACCTGCCCGGGAGAGATGCGGGCGGCATCCAGGGCCTGGCGCAGGCATCGGGTGATGCTCTCGCGGTTGGGCTGTGCCAGGTTGGCGCCGTCGGCCACCGTGTCGAAGCCCAGCACCTCGGCCAGCGGCTGCGCCTTGCGGCGGCGCATCGACCCTTCGCCCTCCAGCAGCAGGCAGCCGGCGCCAGCGCCGCAGACCGTGCCATCGCGGCGCCTGTCAAAGGGGCGCGGGGTCAGGTGCGGGGTGTCGTTGAAGCGCATGGAGCTGGCCATCACCAGGTCAAAGCTGCCCGAGACCAGCGGATGCAGCTCGTCGCTGCCGCCAGCCAGCATGATGTCCTGCCGGCCCTCGGCGATGGCCTCAAAGGACAGGCCGATGGCCTGGCTGGCCGAGGAGCAGGCCGAGTCGGTGGAGAAGACCCTCCCGCGCAGGCCATAGGCATGCGCCAGGTTGGCGGCCGAGGTGTGGCTCATCACCTGGAAGAAGCTGCCCGACTGCAGGTCGCGCAGGCTGACATCCTTGTAGTAGCGCTCGAAGAAGTTGGCCAGGCTGTGCACGCTGCCGGTGGTGCTGCCAAAGGCCACCCCGCAGCGCCCGCTCGCGCGCTCCGTCTCGCCCAGTCCTGACTGCTCCAAGGCCTCGCCCGCCGCAAAATAGGCCATCTGGGCGGTCAGGCCCATGCTGCGACGGAAGGTGCGGGGGATGCGCTTGGGGTCCATGGCGCCCTCGGGCACCGGGGCGCCCACCCAGCATTGCAGGTCCTTGAGGCTCGATTCCCAGGCGGGCTTCATGTTGACCACCGCCGAGGCGCCCGCATCCAGGCCCTGCATCAAGCGAGCCAGCCCCAGCCCAAAGGGGGAGACCACCCCCATGCCGGTCACATAGACTCTTTGCGCCACTGGGTCACCTCCTCCCACAGGTTCTGCATGCCCAAGATGTTGGACCCGGTCAAGAAGGCCGAGATGAGCGTGCCCATCAAGCCCGGGAAGTGGATGCCCTGCCCCGCAAGGTAGAAATGCCTGATGCTGGTGATGGGGTTCAGGCTGATCTGCCTGGCTGAGTGCTTCACCCCATAGGCCGAGCCGTCCGGGCTCCGCGTGTAATCCTCATAGGTGCGCGGGGTGGCGGCACAGAGCACCTTGGCCCCGGCAGCGGCCTCGGGGTGGCGGCGCCGGAACAGGCCCAGGCACTCGTCGATCAAGCCCTGCTTGAAGGCTCGGTAAGCTGGCCCGCGCTCTCGGTACTCCTGCAGGCTGGGCAGCGCCGCGCCCGGGCTGATGCTGAGGCACAGGGCCCGCCTCCCCTTCTCTGCGGGCGGGCAGACCATGATGCCGAAGATGCGCTGGCGGCCCTGCTCGTCCCGGTAGAAGTGGTACTCATTGCCGCCCTGCAGGGCGGGCGGCAATGCCGCCACATCCAGGTAGACTGAGAAGGCGGCTTCAGTGTCCTCCAGGGCCTTGAGGCGGCTGAAGTAGGCCGGCTTCACCGCCCCGCCCAGCGGGATGAGCCCTGCCAGCAGCTTGGGGTGGGCGGTGAAGATGCAGGCGCCAGCCTCGATGCGGCGGCCCGACTCCAGGGCCACGGCATTGAAGGCCTTGGCCGCATCGGATTCCACCTGGGCCACGCCATCGCCGCAGACCACCTCCACGCCCAGCTCGGACAGCCGTGCGTCAAAGGCGTTGAGCACCTCGTCCCCGCCGTCCTCCAGGGTGCGCGGGGCCTCAAAGAAGGGCCCCATCACCAGCCCATGCACGAAAGCCGGGGCCTCGTCAGCAGCCGCGCCATACAGGGATTGGCCGTGGCTGCCCAGCAGGTCGATCATGGCCTGGGGAGCCCCGCGCGAGGCTAGGAAGCCCTGCAGGGTCTCGCTCTGGCGGTATTCGGTGGTGAAGGACTCGTAGCCCAGGTCGAAGCTGACATAGGGCGTGCGCTGCATCAGCTCGCGCAGGTACGCCACATAGCCCTCCGCAGCCGCATCCGCGCCCGGGAACCAGGCCTTGAGCTTGGCAAGCAGGGCCTCGAAGCCCACGGGCATGGCGTATTCCCTGCCATCCTGCCAGAGGCGGTCGAAGGCCTGCGGGTCCATGGGGCGCGATCGCAAGCGCCCAGGCATCCCCAGGTAGCCCATCAGCACATCCACGCTGCGGCCTGGGCCCAGGCCGCCGCTGTAGTGCAGGCCAGCATCGCACCAGGCGTCGCCGCGCCTGAAGCGCCGGATGAGCGGGCCAGTGGTGCGCGCCTGCTCGACCAGGACGACCTTGCGGCCATGCTGGGCCATCAGCACGGCGGAAGCCAGGCCGGTGACGCCAGCGCCCACCACGATGATGTCAGCAGCCATTGAAATCAAGCAGCAGGCATGAATTGGTGCCGCCGAAGCCGGCGGAGTTGAGCAGGGCCAGCCGCGGCGGCCGAGCAAGCAGGCGGCTGAAAGCGGCAATGCGGGGCGCGCCCTCTTCTTGCCCTTCAAAATTCAGGTTGGGGGCGATGAAGCCGCCCCGGGCCATCAGGCAAGTGTAGGCCGCTTGAGCCGCGCCCGCCATCCACATCTCATGCCCGGTATGGCCCTTGAGGGATGACACAGGCGGCCCGTCCGGGCCGAAGACATTGTGGATGGCCCGCGCCTCGGCCGCATCCCCCAGGGGCGTGCTGGTGGCATGGGCGCAGATGTAGTCCACATCCGCGGGCCGGGCCCGGCCCAGCTCGAGGCACTCGCGCATGGCCCGCTCAAGGCCCTCGCCCGTGGGGAGGGCCAGGTTCTTGCCCTCCCCGCGCGAGCCGTCGCTAGAGAAGGCCCAGGAGCGCACCAGGCCCCAGACCTTGGCCTTGCGGGCCCGGGCAGCCTCCAGGCTTTCCAGGCAGAGCAGGGCTGCCCCGCCCGAGGGCACCAGGCCATCGCGGCCCGCGTCAAAGGGGCGCGAGGCCCGGGCCGGGTCGGCGGCGCGCAGGCTGAAGGCATTGGTGGCGTCGAAGCTCGCCACACCCTCCCAGGTGACCTCTTGGGCGCCTCCGCACACAGCGCGGTCCTGGCGCCCCAGGCTGATCCAGTCGCGGCACAGCCCTATGGAATGCCCGCCGCTGGCGCAGGCGCCAGAGAGCGTGAAGCTGGCCCCCTGCGTGCCGAGCAGGGCGTTGAGGTTCATGGTCACTGTGCTGTTGAGGGCCTGGAACACCGCCGCCGCGCCGATGGTGAAGGTGCTCTTCTCGCGCAAGGTGGTGTCCACCGGCCCCCAGGCGGCCAGGCTGCTGCTGTCATTGCCGATGACCAGGGCGGTGCGGGGGCTCTTGAGCTCGGCCTCAGCCCAGGCAGCCTGGGCCAGGGCTTCTTGGCTGGCCAGATAGGCCTGCTGGGCGAACTCGGTCATGGTCTTGCGCCTGCGCAGCTCGAGCTTGGGGGGCGCATAGCCCTGCACCCTGCCGGTCAGGGGGCTCCTGAACCCCATCTCGCGTCGCTTGGGGTCAGCCACGATGCCGCAGGCGCCCTCGCGCAAGGAGCGGCTGACCGCCTCGCAGCCGGTGCCCAGCACCGAGACCAAGCCTATGCCAGTGATGGCGACTTCGCGCATGGGGCTCTAGAGATAGAGGGCCATCATGCCCAGCACGCTGTTCACGCCCACGTTGGGGCTGGACAGGCCGGCATTGGATAGATGATGCACCCGCAGGGTCAAGAGCCAGCGGTCGCCGATCTCGGCGCCCAGGCCGGCCTGAGGGTTGAAATTGACGCGCAAAGACTGGCCCTCGGCCTGCCAGTCGGTGTAGATGCCGCCGATGCCGCCGCTCAAGAAGGGGCGCCAGCCCTCGGGCCTCCAGGGCGACCAGAGGGCGTGGATGCCAGCCGAGAGCACAGCCTTGTTGGCTGGCTGCTCGGTGGCGCCCGCATCGGCCTCCACCAGCCAGAGCAACGAGGGGCTGGGACGGTAGGGGAAGATGGGGTCGTGGTCATAGACCAGCAAGAGGCTGGCCTGGTTCCAGATGATGCTGTCAGTCTTGGGCGACCAGTTCTGCGCATGGCCCACGCCCACGCCCACAGCGCGCAGGCCGAAGGGCAGCAGGGTGTCGCCCTTGTCGTCCGAGGCGCGGGTGTCCATGCGGAAGAGCTCAGCCGGCCGCTCGCCCGAGAAGGGCGCCGGCGCCCCATCCGCGCAAAGAGCCCTGGCCGCCAGCGCAAGGCTGGCGGCCAGGATGAAGAGGGCCTTACTTCTCATTCCCGTAAGCCACGACCTTGCCGCCCGCGAACTTGACCGTCACCCAGATGAAGCGGTTGCGCTGGTATGTCCAGGTGTCTGCCTTGGTGTCAGGGGTCTTGGAGGCGGGCGGATAGCCCGCAGCCACCAGCACCGCAGCCTTGCTCATGCCCACCTTGATCTTGCCCTCCTTGATGCCCTGCTTATCCAAGGCCGAAAAGCCAGCCCACTTGCCAGAAGGATTCTTGTCCGAGAGCAGGCGGCCCAGGAACTCATCGATGTCCATGTCGAAGTGCTTGGAGATGTACTCGAACTTGATGGTCTGCTCGCCGCTCTCCAGCACAAAGCCCTTCTTGCTGATCTTGCTGATGCTGACCTTGCTGCCAGCAGGGATGACATCGTAATCGATGGAGGCGAAATAGGTGGTGTGCCCCTTGCCCTTCTCCACCCAAAGGTTCTGCGTGAGGTAGCCGTCCTGGTCCTCTGCCGCGGCCTTGCGGGCCGAGAGCATCACGGGGAGCGAAAAGGCTAATGCCAGCGCGAACACCATCAGACGACGCATTCCAACCTCCTGAAAGAGGGCCGAAGGCCCGTTGCTTGCTTGGGGACTGCCTTGCGCGAGATTCAGCACACCCCGCCATTCACGCCGATGACCTGGCCCGTGACATAGCGACACTTGGGCGAACAGAGGAAGCCCACCACTGCGGCGACATCCTCGGGCTTGCCGACCTCTTGCATGGGGATGAGCTTGACGATCTCCTTGACCGGCAGGCCTTGGATCATGTCGGTGTCGATGAAGCCCGGAGCCACGCAGTTCACCATCACCCCGCGCTTGGCCACTTCTTTGGCCAAGGCCTTGGTGGCGCCGATGATGCCGGCCTTGGCGGCCGAGTAATTGACCTGGCCGCCGGTGCCAATGACCCCAGACACCGAGGCCATGTTGACAATGCGGCCCGCGCGTTTCTCCAGCATCTTGGGCAGCACGGCCTTGGTGACATTGAAGAAGCCGCCCAGGCTCACCGACATCACCGCGTCCCAGTCCGCGGCTCCCATCCACATCATCAGCCCGTCCTTGGTGACGCCCGCGTTGTTCACCAGCACATCGATGCCGCCCGCAGCCTCTAAAGCCGGCTCCAAGACCGCGGCCACCTGAGCGCGGTCCGCCACATCAAAGCCCAGGCTTGAGGCCTTGCCGCCCCGGGCCCTGACCTCGGCGCAGACCTGCTCAGCCAGCTCCGCGTTCTTGGCATAGTTGACCCACAGCTCATATCCCTGGCCCGCCAATTCCAGGGCCACCGCCTTGCCTATGCCGCGGCTGGCGCCGGTCACCAGCGCGATCATGCCTCGCCTCCCAGCGCGATGATGATGGGGTTCTTGGGGCGCTGCGCCAATAGGCTGGCCTGGGCCGGCGCGCTCTGCAGCCACTCTGCCACTTGTGCAATGTCTTCGTACAATGGACGGTCCTCGACCAGATAAGGGCTTATCTTTCGAACCCCATCATGCAGGGCCTGATAGTGCTTGCCCATCAGCTCGGGGCGTTTGCGCAAGTCTCCGGCTTGGGTCAATGCCAAAGCCTCCACAGCCAGCAGGCGCCACATCAGCGGCAAAGCCTGTCGGGTGAGCTTGGCAGCATGGGTGCCCATGCTCACCACGTCCTGATTGTTGCCATTGGTGGGGATGGTCTGCACCGAGGCCGGAGTGCTCAGGATGCGCAGCTCTGCGGCCAGGGCGGTGGCCAGCAGCTGAGTGCCCTGCAGGCCGCTGTTGAGGCCCAAAGCGCTGCCGCTCAGCATGGGCGGCAAGCCCTGGCTGTAGCGCCAATTGAGCAGCCGGTCGATCTGGCGCTCGGCCAGCAGGCCCGACTTGACCACGCATAGGCGCAGATAATCAGCGGCGAAGGCCACGTGCTGGCCATAGAAATTGCCGCCATGGATGACGGTCTCGGTGTCGGCAAAGACCAGGGGATTGTCAGTGGCGGCGTTCAACTCGCGGGCCACCATCTGCTCCACGTGCCAGAAGGCATCCTGGAAGGCGCCCAGAATCTGCGGCGAGCAGCGCAGGCTGTAGGGGTCCTGGATCTCCACCCCGGGCTCCAGGTCCTTCTCTTGTGTGCCCCAGTTGTGGTCATCGATGAGCTTGGCATAATGCGCGTTGCTGCGCAGGTGAGCGGCCATGCGCAAGGCCACCAAAGACTGGCCGCGATGGCCGCGGGCCTTGTGCAGCTGCTGGCAGAGGACCTCCGGCGAGCCCGCCATCACCTCGATGAGGCAGGAGGAGAGCAGCTCCATCCAAGAGAGGATCTGAGCCGACTCATGCACCGCCAAACAAGCCAGGCCGGTCATCACCGAGGTGCCATTGGCCAGGGCCAGGGCTTCCTTGGCTTTCAGCACCATGGGCTTGAGCCCTGCCTCGGCAAAGGCCGCCAAGGTCTCGTAGCGCTTGCCCTTCCAGCGCACATGGCCCAGGCCGATGAGGGTGCGGCCCATGTGGGCCAGGGGGATGAGGTCGCCGCTGGCGCCCACCGAGCCCTGGCAGGGCACCTCGGGCAGCATGTCCAGCTCGAGCATCCTCAAGAGCAGGTCGATGACCTCGGGCCTTATCCCTGAGAATCCGCGGGCCAGCGCGTTGGCGCGGGCCGCCATGATGGCGCGGGTCTCCTGGGGGCTGAAGAGCTCGCCCTGGCCCACGCTCAAGTGATGGAAGAAATGGACCTGATGGCGCTCGAGGTCCTCCTTGCTGGCGCGGAAGCCGCTCAGGGGGCCGAAGCCGGTGTTGATGCCGTAGACCGCGCGCGGCTCTTCGACCAGGCGGTCGACATAAGCGCGGCTCTTGGCCATGCGCTCGCGAGCCACGGGCTTCAGGCCGCAGACGCTGCCCATGGAGATGTCCCAGATGTCAGAAATGGCCAGCTGGTGGCCGTCGAGCTCGATCATCTCTTCCCCAATGCAATGCCACGATGCGTCCGATGCAGCCACAATAGGATTAATGAAGGGCCAGTATAATCATAAACATGTTAAATTTCAACGGAATGAACCGCGCGCGCCAGTTTCACCTTTTGGCCTTGGGGCCAGCCAGCCGCAGCACTTGGGCTTGACAGGCAAGGGTCTTTTTTCGTATATTCCTCACGCTCCGGCAATGCCGGGCGCGAGTGGCGAAATTGGCAGACGCGCTAGATTCAGGGTCTAGTGGCCGCAAGGTCGTGGGGGTTCAAGTCCCTTCTCGCGCACCACATGAAGGAAAAGGGGGTCCCAGCTCAGCTGGGGCCCCCTTTTTTCGCGCCCACACCTCTTTCTAGGCTTGCGGCTCGGCCCAGCGGCCATGCTCCTTGATCAGCGCCACCAGGGCATCCTCTGCCTGGCCAAAGGGGATGCCCTTCTTGACCACCTGCTTGCCCACAAAGAGGTTGATATGGCCGGGCAGGCCGCCCACATAGCCGAAGTCCGCATCTGCCATCTCTCCGGGCCCGTTGACGATGCAGCCCATGATGGCGATCTTGACCCCGGTCAGATGGCCGGTGCGGGCCTTGATGCGCGCCGTCACCTCTTGCAGGTCGAAGAGGGTGCGCCCGCAGCTGGGGCATGAGATGAACTCTGTGCGCGTGATGCGCCGGCCCGTGGCCTGCAAAATGTTGAAGCCCAGCGCCACCATGTCGCCCGCCCCTTCCAGCAGCAGCGCATCGCCGCAGCCATCCAGCAGCAGGCTGCCGAAGGCCGTGGCAGCCGAGAGCGCCAGGCTCTCTGTCCCCTCATCGCTGGCATAGGCCAGCAAAAGAGGATGGGCGCTGCCCCGCTGGGACTGCAAGCCGTGGAGGCCGCGGGCCAGGTGGATGAGGCTGCTGGCGCTGGAGCTGCGCAGGCAGAGGGCCAAGCCGGCGCCCGCGCCCTCCGCAGCCCTCAAGCCGCTCTCCAAGCCTGCCAAGCCGCCTTCGCCCAGCTCCAGGATGAGGGCAGTGCCATCCGCGGCCAAGCCCTTGGCCAGGCTCGCCAGGTCTGCCGGCGCGGGCAGGGGGCCGGCGATGAGGGCGCCTGCCAGGCCGCTGCCCACAGCCAGCTGCTGGGCAGCGCTCAGGCTGAACCTCCCCAGCACCGCCAGGGGCTGGCCAGCCAGGGCCTGAGCCAGCGCTTGCGCGCCTTGCAGGTCAGCCTTGCTCGCGATGTCCATCAGCACGAGCTCGGGCCGGGCCTCGGTGTTGGGATGCGCGGCGGGCCAGGCCTTCAGCCAGGCCAGGTTGGCCGCAGCCTGCGCGGCCGGATGCGGGGCCAGGCTCAGGACGCGCACGGGCTCCTGAGCGCCCAAGCCGAGGCTGCCCAAGCCCACGCGCGCCGAAGCGCTGCGCTGCCAGCCTTCCAGGGGATGGGCCTGGGCCCAGGCTGCGCCCAGGCCCAGCGGATCGCCCTTTGCAAAGGCGCGGCTTGCCCCCGGCCCTGCCGGGTAGCGCCCCGCCAGGGCGAAAGCCACCGGGATCTCCGCCTCCGGCTCCTCGGTGAGGGACACGCGCAGGGTGTCGCCCAGGCCATCCTCCAAGAGCGCGCCGATGCCAGCCGCGCTCTTGATGCGCCCGTCCTCCCCTTCTCCAGCCTCGGTGACGCCCAGGTGGAAGGGGTAATCCATGCCCTCCGCTGCCATCCGGGCGGCCAGCAGCCGGTATGCCTGCACCATGACCTTGGGATTGCTCGATTTCATGCTCAGGATGATGTCGTGGTAGCCGGCCTGCTTGGCCACCCGCAGGTATTCCAGCGCCGACTCCACCATCCCCAAGGGCGTGTCGCCGAAGCGATTCATGATGCGGTCGCTCAGGCTGCCATGGTTGGTGCCTATGCGCATGGCGCGGCCCAGCTCTTGGCAGCGCCGCACCAGGGGCAGGAACCTGTCCTCCAGCCGGCGGAGCTCGCCAGCATACTCGGCATCGCTGTAGCCGCGCACCCTGAAGGCCTTGCTGTCCGCGAAGTTGCCCGGGTTGATGCGCACCTTCTCCACATGCAGGGCGGCCTCCATGGCCGCATCCGGCGTGAAGTGGATGTCAGCCACCAGCGGCACCTCGCATTTTTTGGCGTTGAGCGCCGCGCGGATGGGCCCCAGGGCGCGGGCATCGCGCAGGGAGGGCGCGGTGATGCGCACGATCTCGGCGCCTGCTGCCACGCAGCGCAGGGTCTGCGCCACGGTGGCCGCGACATCCTGGGTGTCCGTGGTGGTCATGGTCTGGATGCGCAGCGGGTTATCGCCGCCCACCGCCACCTTGCCCACCATCACCACACGGGCCTTGCGGCGCTTGTAGCTGAGCGGCGAGGCGGCATGCCAGCCTTCAAGGGCTTTCATCTGGTCAAGAGTCATGGTCACCTTCAATGCGAGGGCATATCCAAGAGCATACGCTTGATGCAGGGCCTTGGTTCAGCCCCCTTGGCGCTGGATGTAGGCTTCCACCGCCAGGGCATCCGCCTTGCGGATGGCCTGGAAGCGCAAGCCGGCAGCGTGGCGGTAGAGGCCAGACCCCTCCTCGCGCGCCCATTGCACAGAGGCCAGGGCCCACAGGGGCTGCCCCAGCTCTGGCAGGGTGAGCTCCAGCAGCAGGCGGCCCCCCTCATGGAAGGGCCGCGCCGCAAGCAGGCAGATCCCATGGCCAGAGATGTTGCGCGCCAGCACGCTGGCCATGTTGGGGAAATAGCGCGAGCCCAAGAGCGTCTCCAGCTCCAGGTAGCTGTGCTGCTCCTGCAGCTTGGCCAGCTCCATCTCGCCGGCCTCGCGATAGCGCGCCAAGAGCTCGACCAATGAGCGGCTCTCCCCGCGCTCCTCGACCAGGGCCGGGCTCATGCCATCCTTGTCGATCTGCCGCTGCTGGGGGAGCAGGAAGGCGAGCAGGGAATGCTGCCCCGCCAGGTCAGGATGGTCGAAGGTGAGCCGCGCCTGATAGGCCCATTTGCTGTCCGTGGAGCGGCGGCAATCGACCACCTCCACCGGCAGCTTGAGGCTCTTGCGGCTGCCAGGCAGAGACATCTCGAGCGGCATGCGGCCGTGCCTGTGCAGCGGATGGTCGCAATGCATGGCCAGCCCGGTCAAGCTCAGGTTGATGGTGCAGCCCAGGCTGCCCGCCGCAGGGGCCTCGCCATCCTCAGGCCAGAAGACGCAGTTCACCTCCAGCTTCACGCGCGGCGCCTTGCGCTGCTCAAAGCCGCTCATGGCCCTGCCTCCTCGATGCTGCGGGTAGCCTCTTCCAAGAGCTCAGCCAGGTGGAGCACGCGCACGGGCAGGCCCGCCTCGATCGCGCCCTGCTTCAGCTGCATGTAGCAGGACTGGCAGCCCACCACCAGGTCCTGCGCCTGGGTGGCGGACACATGGCCCAGCTTGCGGGCCAGGATGGGCCCGCTCTGCTCTGGATGGCTCAAGGTGTAGGCCCCGGCCCCCCCGCAGCACCAGGCAGCCTCGTCCATCTCGCGGTAGTCGACGCCTTCCAACCCTCGCAGCACCTGGCGCGGGCTCTGGTCCAGCTTCTGAAGGTGGGCCAGCTGGCAGCTATCCTGCCAGGTGACGCTGCGGCCCCATCGGGGCGTCGCTGAGGGAAAGCCCATGCGCGCCACCAGGTCGCTCAAGTAAGCCACCTTCGCTGAGACACGGCCCGCAGCCGCCCCCAGCTCCGGGTCCTGGCCATAGAGGTGGGCATACTCCTTCATGAAGTGGTAGCAGGACCCGGTCTCGGTGACCACCCATTCCACATCCAGGGCATCCAAGGCCCTCAGGTTCTGGGCCACCAGGGCGCGGGCCGCAGGGGCCTGGCCATAGCTGTAGGGCGGCAGGCCGCAGCAGGCCGGCGGCTCGGGCAGCAGGCGCACCTCGCAGCCCAGGCGCTGCAGCACCGCCACCGTGGCCTCGCCCAGTTCAGGATAGAGCAGCTGGGTGCGGCAGCCCGCATAGTAGCCCACCACCGCCCGCCGCTCGCCCAGGGCTGGCAAGACGCTCCCCGGCGCGCGGCGCTGATGGAAGAAGGGGCCCAGCTGGAGGGGCACCAGCCTCTCCGCGCGGGCAAGGCGCGCCAAGGGCCCGCCCAGGCGGCCAGCCATGAGCGCCAAGCGGCCCAAGCCCAGGGCCCGGGCCCAGGCAGCCAGGCGCGCCAGGCGCTCAAGCCAGGCGCGCCGAGTGAGGATGTGCCGCATGAACAGGGCCTGCGGCCTCCAGGCCGCCAAGAATCGCGTGCCGGCATGGTGGGTGCGCACCGCGGCCACGATGCGGTCCGTGCGCACCCCGGCGAAGCAGGCGCTGACGCAGGCGCCGCAGCGCAGGCACTCATCCAAGGCCTGCATGGCGCCTGAGTCCAGGCGCAGGCTGCCCTCCATCACGCCGCGAGCCAGGCTGTTGCGGCCTCGCGCCACGGCCGGCTCTGAGGCGCCGCCCTCGCGGTAGGTGGGGCAGGTGGGCTGGCAGAAGCCGCAGCGGCTGCAGCGGCTGGCCTCGTCATAGTAGCGCATGAGGTCAGTGAGGGCCATGTCAGCTTGGGAGCGGAGGGAGGAGCCCCGAGGGGTCGAAATGGGCTTTGAGCAGGGCGGCCAGGCCTGCCTCTTCAAGGGCCGCAGGCTGGCTTGGCAGGATGGCTCCCCGGGGGGGCAGGGTGGATGCTGGCGCCAGCTGCAGGATGAGGCGCAGCACCAGGCCATAGGCGCCGCCGCTGCCAGCAAAGAGCTTGGCGAGGTCGAAGCCAGCCACGTTCTTGACCACCTTGCGCCCGATCACCAGGCGCCGGCCATCCGGCAGAATCGCGGTCACGCCCAAGAGCCAATCCTTGACAGCCCGGCGGCAGCCCAAGGGCGCCCCGCCTGCGGCTGAGAGCAGGCCGCCCAGGGTGGCAGCGCCCGGCTGGCCTTCGCCAAAGCCCAGGGCCAGGCCGTCGGCTGCGGCCAGGCTGCGGGCGGACCCTAGGGTCAGGCCCGCGCCCGCCTCGAGGGTCATGTTGCGGGGGTCGTAATCGAAGACCTCGCAGAGGCGCCGCGTGGAGAGCCGGGTGCCAGCAAAGCCCTTGGGCGCCGCCCGATGCAGCCCAGCGCCGCTCGGCCAGAGCCTCAGGCCCTTGCCCAGGCAATCCCGAGCCGCCTGCTCCGCCTCGGCCTCGGACCTTGGCTCGAGCTCGATCAGGCCGGCGCCTTGCGCCAGCGGGGCTTGGGCGGGCGGGCGGGCTTTGGCCAGGTACTCTGGGGGGATGAGCTTGCCGGGGTTGAGCAGGCCCAGGGGGTCGAAGAGCTGCTTGATCTCGGCCATCACCTGCAGGGGCACCGGGCCGTGCAGGTATTCCATGTGCTCCCGCTTGTCCAGGCCCACGCCATGCTCGCCGGTGATGGTGCCGCCCAGGTCCACGCAAGCGCGCAGCATGGCGCCGCCGGCGCGCCGCACGCGCGCCATCTCCTTGGGGTCGCGGTCATCAAAGAGCATCAGGGGATGGAAGTTGCCGTCCCCGGCGTGGAAGACATAGCCCACCTGCAGGCCCTCCTCGGCGCCGATGGCGCGCAGGCGCTCCATGGCCTCAGCCAGGCGGGTGCGGGGCACGGTGCCGTCCTCCACCCACACCGAGGGCCGCAGCATGGCCACCGCCGCATGGGCGCCGCGGCGTCCCTCCCAAAGGCGCCCGCGCTCGCCCTCATCCTGGGCCAGGCGCAGCTCTTGGCAGCCCTCGGCGCGCGCCAGAGCCATCAGCGCCCGCATCTCCGCTTCCAGGCCGCCAGGCTCGCCGTCCACCTCAGCCAGCAGCACAGCCCCCGCTCCGCGCGGATAGCCGCAGGGCTTGAAGCGCTCCACCGCCTCGAGGATGAAGGGATCCATCAATTCAAGGGTGGCGGGCAGGATGCCAGCGCCGATGATGGCCGAGACCGCGCGGACCGCCGACTGGATGTCCGGGAAGGAGAGCAGCGCCGTGAGGCAGGCCTTGGGCTTGGGGAGCAGCCGCAGCCAGGCGCGGGTGAAGAGGCCCAGGCAGCCCTCGCTGCCCACCGCCAGGCCGCGCAGGTCTGGGCCGCGGCGCTCGCGGCCCAGGGGGTCGCCCAGCCAAGATAGGCGGCCCCGGCCATCCAGCATCTCCACAGCCAGCACATGGTGGCCAGTGATGCCATATTTTAGGCAGTGGGGGCCGCCGCTGTTCATCCCCAGGTTGCCGCCCAGGGTGCTGGCCTTCATGCTGGCCGGGTCCGGGGCGTAATGAAGCGCATGGGCGGCCGCAGCCAGCTGCAGGTCCTGGTTGACCACCCCGCATTCCACCAGCGCCCTCCCGCCCTCAGCATCCATCTGCAGCACGCGGGTGAGACGGGCCAGCGAGAGCACCACCTCGCCCTGGGGCGCCACGGTCGCGCCCGCCAGGTTGGTGCCAGCCCCGCGCGGCACAAAGGGGGCTCCCCTGGCGAGGAGCGTCCGGCAGCAGGCTGCCGCCTGCTCCGCGCTGTCTGGCAGCAGCACCAGGCCCGGCCGGCCGCGCAGGTTGCTGGCATCATAGGCATAGGTGGCCAGCTGATGCGGCAGCACCAGAACTTGGTCCGGTTTGAGCAAGCCCATGAAGGAGCGGGCGAGTGGATGGGTCTTGGGCATGCAGCCTCGGCGCAGGGTCGGTGAAGACAAGAGTCTACAGCACTGGGCGCAAAAAAAGAAGAGCCGCCCGAAGGCGGCTCTTCTTCTGAATCACCCTGCAGCTAGATTAGTAGCCGTAGGTCGTGTAGGAGTAGCCGAAGGAGTCGAGAATGGTGCTGTTGACGTAGATGTAGCTGTTGGCTTTACCATTGTAGGTATCGCCGCCATCGTCGTAGACCCAGCCGGTGCCGGTGGTGAGGGCGGAGAACACAGCGGGTGAGCCAGTGTTCAGGGCGGTCTCATTCACAGCGTTGCCGTTGGGGCTGCTGAAGGTGGCCAGGGTGTTCTTGGGGTTCTTGCCAGTCACCTTGACCTGCGGGATGTTGTCGATGTAGGCAACCGAGCCGCCTGTGCTGAACCAGCTCAGGAGGTCGTTCGGAGCAACGCCCTGCCAGTCACCCTGATAGATCGAGATGGCCGACTTGAGCGCGCCGATGTTGCCCTTGGTGGCGCCTTCACGCGACTTCTCCATCATCTGAGCGAACTTGGGGATGGCGATCGCAGCCAGAATACCGATGATGGCCACGACGATCATCAGCTCGATGAGGGTGAATCCTTTCTGCGTGAGCTTCTTCATGACTTTCACCTCCCTTCAAAAGAGAATAGGGTTGAATCACAGTTGGAGTATATTCACGGGTGGCACTTGTGTCAAGGATTTTGTAAGTTTCGTTTTTAAATCTTTCATGTATTGCCTATTGAAATAATCTTTTTGTTTTGAATGCCCCTTTCTTTCATGTATCTTATGCACAAGGGCTTAAACCAAAGCTAAAGCACCATTCACAGGAGATTCAGTGGCTTCACACCGCTCCATGGCCAAGATGGCGGGCCTGATCGGCCTCGCCACCACGCTTTCGCGCATCTTGGGCTTTGTCCGCGATTCGCTGAACGCCTCCCTCTTTGGGGCTGGCGAGATCTCTGACGCCTATTTCGTCGCTTTCCGCATCCCCAACCTGCTGCGCGACCTGGTGGCCGAAGGCGCGCTCTCCGCAGCCTTTGTGCCCACCTTCACCGATGTGCGCGAGAAGCAAGGCGAGTCTGCGGGCTGGATGCTGGCTGCCCTGATGCTGAACGCGCTCATCCTCATCATGGCCGGCATCGTGCTGCTGGGCGAAGCCTTCGCCCCCGGCCTGGTGGGCCTGCTGGCCCCGGGCTTCAAGGCCCGGCCAGACCAGTTCAGCCTCTGCGTGGCGCTCACCCGCTGGCTCTTCCCTTTCATCGCATTCATGGCCATGGGCGCGCTCTTCATGGGCATGCACAATGCGCGCCGCCGCTTCCTGGTGCCGGCGCTGGCCCCGGCCCTGCTCAACGCAGTGATGATCGCCTCGGCCTGGGGCCTGGTGCCCCTCTTCGGCAGGGACCCGCGCCAGCAGATCATCGGCTGGGCCTTGGGCTCGCTCTTGGGCGGCCTCATGCAGTGGCTGATCCAGGTGCCTCTGGCCTTCAAGGATGGCTTTCGCCTGCGCTGGCAATGGCCCTTCAAGGACCCCGGCGTGCGGCGGGTGCTCAAGCTGATGACCCCGGCCATCTTCGGCAATTCGACCAGCCAGATCAACCAGATGGTCAACACCATGTTCGCGACCTCGCTGGCGGCTGGCACGGTCAGCTACCTCTATTATGGCCAGCGGCTCTTCCAGCTGCCGCTGGGCATCTTCGGCGTGGCCATCGCCACTGCCAGCCTGCCGGCCCTGGCCACCCATCACGCCCGCGGCGAGAGTGAGGGCTTCAAGCGCGCCCTGCTCTATGCCCTGCGGCTCTCGCTCTTCATCACCCTGCCCGCCAGCGTGGGCCTCATCACCCTCTCCGGCCCCATCAACCACCTGCTCTTCCAGTATGGCCGCTTCACGCCTCATGACGCTCAGATGGTGTCTGCGGCAAGCATCTGCTACTGCGTGGGCATCGTCACCGCCAGCTGGGTCAAGATAATGGTGCAGACCTTCTATGTGCTGGGCGCCCCGCGCGTGCCGGTACTGGTGGGCTTCGGCATGGTGGCCCTCAACATAGCCCTCAACTGCTCGGCCGTCTTCCTGCTGCCCGAGGGATGGCGCTTCCTGGGCCTGGCCCTCTCCACATCGCTGGTCAGCATGGTAAACTCCGGCTCCCAGCTCTGGCTGCTCAGGCGGCGGCTGGGGCCCTTGGGCCTCTCGAAGCTGGCCAAGGACCTGGCCCTGCTGGGCCTGGCGGCCCTGGCCATGGGCGGCGTGGTCTGGGGCGCGAGCCTTGCTTGGGACCAATGGGCCGGCCCTGCAGCCAGCCGGGCGCTGCTGGCCCTGCGCGTGGCCGTGCTCATCGCCCTGGGCGCGCTGACCTGGCTGGGCGGCTGCCGGGTGCTGGGCTATGACGCCCTCAAAGTGCTGCGCCGGCAGAAGGGCCAGGGCGCAGAGCCCGAGCAAGCTTAAGGAAGCGCCCCTCAACACGCCCTTGCGAGGAACCCATGGTCGAATTGCGCGAGCCCTTGGATGCGCTGCTCCAGCAGCCGAAGACCTTCACCCGCCATCTGGCCTTCCCTGACCCGGCCGGCATCATGCTCTACGATGACACCCTGCGCGATGGCGAGCAGATGCCGGGCGTGGCCTTCTCGCCCGCCCAGAAGCTGGATCTAGCCATCCTGCTGGCTGAGATGGGCGTGGATGTGATGGACGTGGCCTTCCCCGTGAGCTCCGAGAGCGACCAAGAGGCCCTGCGCCTAATCCTCAAGGCCCAGCAGGGCGGCCGCATCCCCAAGCGCCTGGATGTGCTGCTCATGTGCCGCGCGGTGAAGGGCGACATCGACTGCGTGCTGGACCGGGTGGCCGAGGCGGGCGGCAAGCCCTCCGATGTCTCGGTGCTCATCCTGAGCACCCTCTCGGACCTGCATCTCAAGTACAAGCTGGGGCGGGCCCTGCTCAAGCAGGAGGGCCGGCCGGAGTCTGAGTGGCTGGATGCCCCGCTCAGCTTCTACCGCCAGGCCAACATCCGCATGATCACCTCGGCCATCGCCTACGCCAAGGGTCGCGGGCTCGAGCGCATAGAGTTCGCCGCCGAGGATGCCAGCCGCGGCGACCTGGGCTATGCCCTGGAATGGGCCGAGGCCTGCATGGCCGCCGGCGGCACGCGCTTCTGCTTCAGCGACACCTGCGGCGTCTTCACCCCTGAGGGGGTGGACCACTACTTCCCTGCCCTGGTCGAGAAGCTCGGCGTGAGCCAGGGGCGCGTGCAGCTGACCGCCCACTTCCACAACGATTTCGGCCTGGGCGCCATCAACACCGTGCGCGCCGTCATGCACGGGGCCACCCATCCCAGCCTCACCGCCAACGGCATCGGCGAGCGGGCCGGCAACACCAGCATCCACCAGTTCGTGATGGTGCTCAAGGAGCTCTACGGCGTCACCCTGCCGCGCTTCAAGTACCACCGCCTGCAGGAGCTGCGCCGGGCCGTGGAGAGGGCCAGCGGCGTGCCCATCATGCCGCACGAGCCCATCATCGGCGAGGGCGTGTTCAGCCACGAGAGCGGCATCCACACCGCCGGCATCCTCATCCATCCCGCCATCTACCAGTTCATCCGCGAGGAGGCGGTGGGCGGCCAGCACCGGCTCATCTTCGGCAAGCACAGCGGGGCGGGCGCGGTGGAAGAGGTGCTCAAGCGCCAGGAGCCCCTGCTCAAGGCCCAGGGCATCGCCCTGGATGACGAGCTGGTGCGCCGCGCCCTGGACAAGGTCAAGGAGCTGCGCAGCCGCATGATCGAGGATGGCCACACCCAGGGCGCTGTCGACCGCTACTATCGGGATTATGAGCATCTGGGCATCAGCGAGGCCGGGCTGGTGGAGCTGGTGCTCCAGCTGGGGAATAAGGCCTGAGCCTCTCCAGATGCGGGATAAAAAAAGCACGCCAGCGCGAGCCGGCGTGCTTTTTTTATCCCGCTGGCCTTGTCAATCCGCGGCCTTGGCCTCGCCCTCCGCCGCGCCGGTAGCGGGCCGGGAGAGAGCGCGCAGGCGGATGATGAAGGTGTTGAGCTCCTTGAGCATCTCCTTGAGCCTCGCCGGGTCGCTGGCGGAGGGCAGCTCGTTCTCATAGATGCTGAGCGCCAGGCTGAACTCATCCTTCTGCGAGCCGCGGAACTCAGCGATGGCCGCCACCTCGCGCCGCCCCTGCACGATGAGCATGGAGCAGGTCTTGCGGAGCTGCTCCAGCGCAGCGCCAGCCTGCTCGTGGCGGGCCTCGCCCACCATGCGCTCCAGCTCATCCTGCGAGAGCCCGGTGTTGGGCTCTATGCGGATCTGCTGCTGCTTTCCCGTGGCCTTGTCCCGCGCCGAGACCTTGAGGATGCCATTGGCATCCACATCGAAGGTGACCTCGATCTGCGGGGCGCCCTTGGGGGCTGGCTTCAGGTTGACCAGCTCGAAGTCGCCCAGGAACATGTTCTGCCCGGCCAGCGGCTGCTGCCCCTGGAAGACCGAGATGCGCACGCTGGTCTGGCCATCATTGGCCGTGGTGTAGAGAGAGGTCTTGCGGGTGGGGATGGTGCTGTTCTTGGTGATGATGGGGCTGAAGATGCCGCCCTCGGTGCGAACGCCCAGGCTCAGGGGGATGACATCCAGCAGCAGCGTGTCGCGGATCTCGCCCTTGAGCACCCCGCCCTGGATGGCGGCGCCCACAGCCACTGCCTCATCGGGATGCACGCCGGCTTGAGCCTCTTTGCCAAAGAACTGGGCCACCGAACGCGCCACCAGGGGCATGCGGGTCATGCCTCCCACCATCAGCACAGCATCCACCTGCCCCTTGCTCCAGCCGGCGTCCTTGAGGGCGGCCTCGCAGGGCATCAGGCTGGCTTCCACCAGGGGGCTCACCAGCTTCTCCACCGCCTTGCGGCTGAGCACGGTGTTGAGATGGCGCGGGCCAGCGGCATCCTGGGCCAGGAAGGGCAGGTTGACCTGGGCCTCGTCATGGGTTGAGAGCTGTATCTTGGCGGTCTCAGCGGCCTCTTTCAGGCGCAGCAGGGCCAGCCGGTCGATGGAGAGGTCGATGCCCTCCTGGGCGCGGAAGAGGCCCATCAAGTGGTGCATGATGGCCTGGTCAAAGTCGTCGCCGCCCAGGTGGGTGTCGCCGCCCGTGGCCCTCACCTCGAAGATGCCGCGGCCCAGCTCCAGCAGGCTGATGTCGAAGGTGCCGCCTCCCAGGTCATACACCGCGATGCGCAGGTCCTTGCGCCGGTCCAGCCCGCAGGAGAGGGCGGCAGCGGTGGGCTCGTTGATGATGCGCAGGACCTCCAGCCCGGCGATGCGGCCGGCATCCTTGGTGGCTTGGCGCTGGCTGTCATTGAAATAGGCTGGCACGGTGATGACCGCCTGGGCCACCGGCTCGCCGAGGAAGGTCTCGGCATCGGCCTTCATCTTGCCCAGCACCCGCGCCGAGATCTCCGGGGGCGAGTATTCCCTGCCCAGCACCTTGATGCGCAGGTCGCCGTTGGGCGCAGGCACTAGGTCGTAAGGCACCAGGGCCGCATCGCGGGCCACCGCCGGGTCCTTGAGCTTGCGGCCCATGAAGCGCTTGACCGAGAACAGGGTGGCTTTGGCGTTGGCCACCGCCTGCTGGCGGGCGATGGTGCCCACATCCCACTGAGACGCGCTGTGAAAGGCCACCACGGATGGCGTGGTGCGCCCTCCCTCGACATTGGGGATGACCACCAGCTCCCCCTGCAGGATGGCAGCCATGCAGCTGTTGGTGGTCCCCAGGTCGATGCCGAGCACGATGCCCTTGCCTGCCATGACGCCTCGCGAAGCGGAGCCACTCAAAAGGAGAAGAAGGTCTTGCTGATGGCTGCCCTGAGCTTGATGAGCCCCTCGTCCTTGGGGTCGGCCTTCATGGCGCGGCCCAGCACTTCCAAGGCCATGGCATGCTGGCCGTGCAGCGCCAGCAGGTAGGCCAGGTTATACGAAGAATCGCTGAAACCGGCATCCAGTTTCAGGGCTTGGCTGAAAGATTCCGCCGCAGGCTTGAGATCCCCCTTCCTGAAGGCCAGCACAGCCTCGGCGAAGAGGCCCTCGGCATCCTTGCGGGCCCGCGACTTGAAGAGCGCCAGGCCCGCGGTCTGGCCCTGCAGTCGGGGCGAGAAGGTGATGCGGAAATCGTAGAGCTTGCGCGCCGCCGGGTCGCAGAGGGTGCGCACCGCCTCCACCAGGCTGATGGTCTGGCCGATGGCCCAATCCTCGTTGCCGGGGTTGTGGTCCGGGTGGTACTTGTAGAGCAGCAGGCGGTACTGCTCCCGGATGGAGGGCTCATCGGCGCTGCGCGAGACCTCCAGCAGCTCATAATGGTTCTTCTCAGGCATCGAAGCGCGCCTTTTCTGCGGATTCCTTGCGCAAAAAATCCTCCACCAGCTGGTCCAAGTCACCCTCCAAGATGCCCACCGCCTGCGAATAGTCGATGTCGGTGCGATGGTCCTTCACCATCTGGTAGGGGTGCAGCACATAGCTGCGGATCTGGCTGCCGAAATTGATGTCCTTCTTCTCCCCAGCGATCTGGGCCATCTTCACCTTCTGCTCCTCCTCGGCCAGGGCAAAGAGTCGCGCCTTGAGCACCGACATGGCGCTGGCCCGGTTCTTGATCTGGCTGCGCTCGTTCTGGCAGGTCACCACCAGGCCCGAGGGGAAATGAGTGATGCGCACGGCCGAATCGGTGCGGTTGACGTGCTGGCCTCCGGCGCCCGAGGCGCGGAAGGTGTCCACCTGGATGTCCTTGTCGTTGATGATCACCTCGATGGTGTCATCGATCTCAGGGAAGGGCTCCACTGAGGTGAAGCTGGTGTGGCGCCGGGCGTTGCTGTCAAAGGGCGAGATGCGCACCAGGCGATGCACGCCCTTCTCCGCGCGCAGGTGGCCAAAGGCCCATTCTCCGACCACCTTGATGGTGGCATTCTTGATGCCCGCCTCATCGCCGGGCTGCAGGTCCAAGAGCTCAACCTTCCAGCCGCGCCGCTCAGCCCAGCGCGTGTACATGCGCAGCAGCATCTGGGCCCAGTCCTGGCTCTCGGTGCCGCCCGCGCCCGGGTGCACATTGAGCAGGGCGTTCATGCGGTCATAGGGCCCGGACATCATGCGGGTGAAGTCAAGGCTGTGCAAGCGGGCCTCCAGGTCGAGGATGCCCGCCTCCAGCTCCTCGGCCAGCGCGGCATCATCAGCCTCGGCCAGCAGCTCGGCATTGGCCTGCAGGTCGTGCGTCAGCCCCAGCAGCACCTTCCATGCCTCAAGGTCGGCTTCCGCCGCGCTCAGGCGCGCCTGCTCCTCCCGAGCCCTCTTGTTATCGCTCCAATAGCCCTCTTGCAGCGAGTCGTGCTGGATGCGGCGGACCAGGGTCTCCTTGGCATCGACGTCAAAGGAACCTCCGATACCCCAGGGCCCTCTCGACCAGGGCTTCCACTTGCTTGCGCTTGTCTGTGCTGATCACGTTCCCGGCTCCTTGATGGCTGGCGTTGCAGATGGTGGGTGGTAACGGGATCGAACCGCTGACCTCCTGCTTGTAAGGCAGGCGCTCTGACCAGCTGAGCTAACCACCCTGGGGCTCAGGCGCCCAGGCTGTAGCGGCGCATGAGCTGAGAGAGCTTCTCTTTGGCCTCGGGGCTCTGACCATCAAAGCAGATGCCCGCGCTGAAGGCTGTGCCCGAGGGCCGGCACCAGGCCACGCGGCCCAGCAGCAGCAGCGGCTCGGGCTCCTCGGGCGGCCAGATCTCGACCTGCAGCAGCAGGCCCAGCTCGAGCGGCCGGCCGCCCAGCAGGCTTATCTCGCCCGCCAAGCCAACCCCGCCCTCTGAGATGTCGCGCGTGGCCAGGCCCTCGCTCAAGGCCTGGGCCGCCTCGGGCCCCACGCTCAGGCAGTGAGCCCCCTCCTCCTTGAGGATGCGGAAGGTGGCTTTCAGCCGCGCGTCCACCCGCGCATGGCGCCTATGCTCGACCCAGCTCGGCTCCTCTGCTTCGATGATGCCCATGGAGCTCCTCTCAGGGTTTGGAGTTGCGCTTCTCTATCTCAGCCCGCTTCACCAGGGCGATGTAGCGCTCCACCTTGGCCACATCATCCTTGTTGATGGCGATGAAGCGCACGCCGGCGGTGTGCTTGCCGGTGGCATTCGGGGCGATCTCGCTGCGCACCACCACGGCCAGGGCCTTGATGGGCAGCGGCAGCCCGGGCAGCTGCAGCTCCAGCCCCAGGGTGGAGCCCTCCTTGATGGGCTTGGGGGTGACCAGCTTCAATCCGCCCAGCGAGATGTTCTCCGTCACCACCGTCATCACATCCTTCACCATCTTGGTGCCGGCGTGGGCCACGGTGATGTCCTTGTACTCGCCGCCCGGGCGCGACATGCGCTCGGCATCCCCGGTCTCGACCAGGTGGAAAGCCACGGTGAACTGGGCGGTGATGCGCTCATACTGGCGGCGCTCGATGACCCCTTGTTCGTCAGCCATAATGCCTCCGGAACAGGATGCCCCTCAGGGCTCAGATGTCGTAGGTCTTGCCGGGCTTCAGCGCTTCCAAGCCGCTCAGCCGCAGCTCCTTGAGCTCTTGGCGAATCTCGGCATCGAACTCGGGCTTCATGTGAAAGGCCAAGATGGGGATGTCGAGCTTGCGGCGCACCTTGGCCAGCTCCTTCTTCAGGTCCTGGGGGGTCAGATGGCCCGAGACCTCTGAGAGCTTCTGCATGCGGTTGGGGAAGCTCACCTCCACCACCAGCGCGCGCAGGTTGCTGGCCTCGCTCACCGCGTCCCAGATCTCATCGGTCACCCCGGTGTCGCCGGTGAAGACCAGGCTCTTGCCGCTGGCCGCCTCGCTCAAGACATAGCCGCAGGTGGGCACCGGGTGGTTGACCCGCACCGGGGTCACCTGGTATCCGCCCACGCGCACCGGCTCGCGCTCCGCCATGGGCTTGAGGGCCAGCACCGGCTCGCCGTTCATCTTCTTGATCTTGGTGAAGTCGGGCCAGAGCTGGTTGTTGAGCAGGTGCTTGCTCAGGGCATCCAGCACCTCGGGCAGGCCGTGCACGCCCACCGAGGGCCCGTCGGTGCCGAAGATGTTGACCGCGAAGAAGGGCAGCGCGTTGCAGTGGTCAAGGTGGCTGTGGGTCAGCAGCACGTCGCGGATGCGCGACTGCTCCTTGATGTCCAGGGCCTGGCCGATGGTCCCCGCGTCCAGCAGCATCTGGTCATCCAGCAGGAAGGCCGTCATCAGGCAGCCGGGCATGTCGCCGCCATAAGCGCCCAACACTCGGAATCGCATGGGGACCTGTGAGCAAGGGTGAGGGGACGGCCTACTTAGCGTGGGTCTGAAGCCGGTTGGAGCATGCCGCGCAAGCCCCAGCCGCAGAGCGCTGCGCCTGCCAGGGCCGCTGCCAAGGCCAGCGCCAGCCAGCTGCGGCGCGGCCACTGCCCGGGCTGAGCCCCCTTCAAGCTGCCAGAGAAGAAGCCGGCGAAGAGCCGCTCCTGGGCGGCCATCCCTGGCTCCCCATCCTGCAGGGGCCAGGGCCTGAAGAACACCACCTTGCCCGCCACCCGCGCCGGGCCCAAGGCGCCTGTGAGCAGGGGCTCCAGGGGCAGGGCCTCCATGGGGAGCGCGGGCTGGCGCGGGTCCTCATAGCACAGGCCGCCAGCATCCAGCGGGAGGGAGCGACCGCCCAGCTCCACGCTCAAGAGCCGCTTGCCCCGCCATTGGAAATGCAAATCTTGGCGCCCAAGGTCCGCCTGCATGAGGGCAGCGGCCAGGCCCAGGGAGGGCAGCCATCGGCCCTGGCACTCGAAGACCGCGGGCAAGCCGCGCCCGGGCTGGCCCAAGTCAACGCCACCCAGTGCCGAGGCCTCTTGAAAGGCCTGATAGGGCCAGCGCCCAATGCTTGACCCTTGGCTGAGGCGCGCCTGCTCGCCGCCCCGCAGCGTCACGCGAAAGCCGGCGCGCTCAAAGGCGGGGCCGGGCTCAAAGCCGGGCAAGGCCGTGCTATGGCCCGGCCCCAGGCCCAAGGGGAGCAGGATGTCCTCGTTCTCAGCGAAGAGCACTTCCAGGTCATGGTCCAGCTGCAGCTGCTGGCGCAAACCATCAAAGCGGGCCTGCAGGTCGGGCCGCGCCCTTGGGCGGGCCAGCGGCAGCAGCGAATCCTCCAGCGGGGCCAGCAGGGAGCGCGCCTCCTCCTGGCTGGAGCCTTCCATCCAATCCTCGATCACCACCGCCTTGGGGCGCATGGCCTCCAAGCCGGAGAGCCAGCCCAGCAGCTGCTTGCGCCGTAAGGCGGCATCGCGTTTTCCCTGCTCCGGTCCCGCCACCTGCACGCCTTCCTGCAGGAAGGCGAAGCGCCCATGCAGAGCCTCTGCCCCCGGCTCCGGGCCCCGCGATTGGGGCAGGGGTTCCATCATCCAAGCGCCCAGCAGCGCGGCGCCCGCCATGGCCAAGAGGCCGGCTGCCAGGGTCTTCAAGCCGCGGCCAGGCGCCCTCACATCCCCAGCTCTTCCTTCATCTCGAGGTAATGGATGAACTTCTCGAGGTTGTCCAGGGTCACCACCACCAGCGAGCCGTCCGCTTCCTTGACCAGGATGTGGGCGTGCACCAGCTTGTCGACCACCTCGCGCACCTTATCCGGCTCGCCGCCCAGGCCCACCATCTTGGCCAGCTCCTCGACGCTCAGCTCGCTGCCCAGGTTGATGCCCTCGCGGGTGCGGCCATGCTTGAGCGCCAGCTGCATGATGGCATTGGCGACGCGGCGATTGGTGTCCTTGATGAGCAGGTTCTCTATCTGCTTGTTGGCGTCGCGCAGGCGCACGCTCATGTTCTTGAGGATCTTTTTCACGATGCGGGCGTTGTTCTGCATCTGCTGCTCGAAGATGTCCTCGTTGAGCACGATGCAGCGGGTCTCTTCCAGCGCCGTGGCGCTGGCGGAACGCGGCCCCTTGTCGATGACCGCCATCTCGCCGAAGAAATCCCCGCCCTCCAGGATCACCAGGGTCTTCTCGCTGTCCTTGGTGCGCTTGGCGATGCGGACCTTGCCGGACTGGATGATGAACATCTCAGCCCCGATCTCACCCTCGCTGAAGATCACCTCGCCCGGGCCGTAGGTGCGGCCATATTTTGAGAAAACATCCTGTTCGTTCGACATGACCCCTCTATCAGCAGGATATATGGGCACAAACTCCCGTTTCTAAGTTTTATTGTATCTTTTGGCCTGGGCGAGGACAAGCGATTTCGCTGGCTGCGCAAAGGGCAAAAAAGAGCGCCCCCCTGCCATCGGCTGGGGGGCGCTCGCTTGTTCCGCCGGAATGGGCTTATTCCGCCCCTTCCCCGCCGTTCTCGCGCATGGAGAGCCCGATCTTGCGCTCATCCAGGGAGAGCTTGATGACCTTGGCGTTCAGGTCATCCCCCACCTTGACCGCATCCTCCACCTTTGCGGGAGGGTTCTCAGACAGCTGGGAGATGTGGATCAAGCCTTCCACCCCGGGCTCCAGCTCCACAAAGGCGCCGAAGTTGGTCAGCCGGAGCACCTTGCAGGGCACCTGCTGGCCGATGGGGTAGCGCTCAGCGATGCCATCCCAGGGATCGGGCTGGAACTGCTTGAGGCCCAGGCTGATCTTGCGCTTCTCCTTGTCGATGTTGAGGATCATCACCTCCAGCTCTTGGCCCTTCTTGCAGACCTCGCTGGGGTGCTTGACCGTGCTGGTCCAGCTCATGTCGCTGATGTGCAGCAGGCCCTCGATGCCCTCCTCCAGCTCGACGAAGGCGCCGTAGTCGGTGAGGCTCTTGACCACGCCCTTCACCTTGCTGCCCACCGGCAGCTTCTGGTCCAAGGTCTGCCAGGGATCGGGCTCGACCTGCTTCATGCCCAGGCTGATCTTCTTGTTGACCTTGTCCAGGTTGAGGATGATGACATCCACCTCTTGGCCGATGCTGACCACGGCCGAGGGGTGCTTGATGCGCCTGAACCAGCTCATCTCGCTGACGTGCACCAGGCCCTCCACGCCCTCCTCCAGCTTGACGAAGGCGCCGTACTCGGTGAGGTTGACCACCTTGCCCTTGTGCTGGCTGGTCAGGGGGTACTTGCCGTCGATCTCGTTCCAGGGGTCGGCCGACTTCTGCTTGAGCCCCAGGCTGATCTTGCCGTTCTCCTTGTCGATGGACAGCACCTTGACGTCGATGGTCTGGCCGATCTGCACCACCTCGCTGGGGTGGCTGACGCGGCCCCAGGCCATGTCGGTGATGTGCAGCAGGCCGTCGATGCCGCCCAAGTCGATGAAGGCGCCGTACTGGACGATGTTCTTGACCACGCCCGCGCGCACCTGGCCCGCTTCCAGCGTGCTCAGGGTCTCGTGGCGCTTCTTCTCGCGCTCCTCTTCCAGCAGGATGCGGCGGGACGCCACCACGTTGCCGCGGCCGCGGTTGAACTTGATGATGCGGACCTGCGCCTTCTGGTTGATGAACTGGTCCAGGTCCGAGGTGGGCCTCAGCGCCACCTGGCTGGCCGGCAGGAAGCAGTCCACGCCGTTGATATCGATGACCAGGCCGCCCTTGATGCGGCGGGTGATCACGCCCTCCAAGGTCTCCTTGGTCTCAAAGGCCTTGTAGAGGCGGCTCCAGATCTTCTGCTTGTCCACCTTCTGCTTGGAGAGGACCACGCGGCCTTCCGCGTCCTCCTTCTGCTCCAGGTAGACCTCGATCTCCTCGCCGGGCACGATGTCCGCCGGGGTGCGCCCGCCGAACTCCGCCAGGGGGATGATGCCCTCGCTCTTGTAGCCGATGTCGACCAGGACGCCGTCCTTGTCCAAGCCCACGATGCGGCCGAAGATGACCTCGCCTTCCTCAATGTTCTTCAGGGATTCCGCGTAGATGCTGCGGAAGTCTTCGCCATCGACGATGGCGGCTTCGTCCATCAGCTCGGGGTCGTCCTCGGCCTCCTGCTGAATGAACCGGTTGATGACTGCCATGTTTCTGTTACCTCCTTCGGGGATTACAGGGGCATGCCCCTGCTCTTGGCCCGCCCAAGGGGCGGGGATCAAGGCTTCTCGAGCTCCAGCGGGTCCTTGAGCGCCGCGATGGCACCCATCACCCTCTGGGCTATCAATTCATAGGTCTCGCGCTGGGCCGGCAGCTGGCGCTCGGCGCTGAAATCGAGCGGCTCGCCGTAGACCACGCGGATGGGGACGAAGCGCAGGCCGCCGCCCTTGGGCATGGCCTTCTCGGCGCCGAAGCCCCGCACCGGGAGCACCCTGGCCCCCTGGCAGCGGTAGATGAGCATGCCCACCCCGGGCTTGGCCCTCTGCAGCTGGCCATCCGGGCTGCGGGTGCCCTCAGGGAAGACCAGGGTGGCATGGCCCTGGGCCACATGGGCCTCGAACTCCTGCATGGCGCCCCGGTCCACGGCGCCGCGCTTGATGGGGAAGGCGTGCACGCTGCGGATCATGGGCCCGAAGAGCCAGTTCTTGAAGAGCGTGTCGCGCGCCATGTACCAGAGCTGGCGCTCCATCAGCGCGCCCACCACCATGGGGTCCAGGTAGCTGACATGGTTGGGGCAGATGATCAGGCTCCCCTCGGCAGGCACATTCTGCATGCCCTGGCCCTCATAGCGGAAAGCCAGCCGCAAAAAGAGCCTGACCAAAAAGCGGGACACATTATAGATCACAGAAGACCCCTTTTCCAAGGGCAATCGCAGGGCTCAATCAGGGCGGACAGCCTGTGGCAGGCGCTCCATTATCTCATCCACTATCTCGTCAGGCTGCTTGCCGTCAGAGAGCACCTTCACCGCGCCCAGCGCCTGCTTGAGGGCACCGATGGGGCGGTTCCTGTCCTCGTCATCCCGCCGCTCGATCTCGCTGGCCAGCCCTGCCGCGTCAAACGCGATGCCCTGCTGGGTGAACTGCCGGCTGCGCCGGCGCACCCTCTCCTCCACCGAGCAGTCCAGATAGACCTTGAGCTGGGCATCAGGGAAGACCACGGTGGTGATATCGCGGCCCTCCATGACCACCCCGCCCCGGCGCCCCATCTCGCGCTGGCGCCGCACCAGCTCCTCGCGCACCCCCGCGCTGTTGGCGGTGTATCGGGAGGTGAGGGACGCTATCTCGGGCGTGCGGATGCTCTCGCCAACCCTCTGGCCATCCAGCGACACGCGCAGGCCGTCCGGGGTGGCCTCCAGCTCGATCAAGGCCTCGCGGGCCACCTTGGCCAGGGATTCAGGGCCGGCCGAGGCCGGGTCCAGCCCGCGCCGCAGGGCGGCCAGGGTGACGGTGCGGTACATGGCCCCGGTGTCGACATAGACATAGCCCAGGCGCCGCGCCAGCAGGCGGGCGATGGTGCTCTTGCCGCTGCCGGCCGGGCCGTCGATGGCCACCGTGATGCGCTCAGTCATGTAGCCCCTCCAGGGCCTGCCAGAAGCCCGCGAAGGTCTTCGAGGTGCAGGCCGGGCCTTCGATGCTGACGCCCGGCACCTTGAGGCCCACCAGGCTGAAGGCCATGGCCACCCGGTGGTCGCCCCAGGTCTTGAGCCTGGCCCCGTGCAGGCTGGCGCAGGGCTGGATGCGAACCCCATCCTCCCACTCCTCCACCTCGGCGCCCAGGGCCCGCAGGTTCTCACAGATGGCCTGTATGCGGTCGCATTCCTGGCGGCGGATGTGGGCAACGTTGCGGATGGCCACCGGCGTGCTGCAGAAGGGCGCCAGCGCTGCCACGGTGAGGGCCTGGTCGCTGAAGGCGTTCATGTCCACCTCCACGCCCTTCAGGGCAGACCCCTCCTCGCGCTCCAGGGTCAAGCCCTCCTCATACTCGTAGAACAGGCAGCCCATGTGCTGCAGCAGCGCCAGCAGGCGCACATCCTGCTGCAGGCTGGCCTTGCCGCTGCCCAGCACGGTCACCTTGCCGCCGCAGAGCGCGGCTGCGGCAAAGAAGTAGCCCGCGGCCGAGAGGTCGGGCTCGATGGCGTAGTCGCGGCCCTGATAGGCCCCCGGCAGGGCCGAGAAGAGGGCGCCATGGCCATGGGTGGCCACCTGGGCCCCGAACTGCTTCATCATCTCGACGGTCATGGCCACATAGGGCAGCTCGCTGCGGCTGCCCATGGCCCACAGGTCCAGGCGGCGGGGCATGCAGGGCCCGGCCATCAGCAGGCCGCTGGCGAACTGGCTGCTGGCGCTGATGTCCACCTGAGCCTCGCCGCCAGCGAGGCCGCGGGCCTGCAGGATGAAGGGGTAGGCGCTGGCGGGCGAGCCATCCGCGGCCAGGGCCGGCGAGCCCAGGGCTTGCAGGGCCTTGAGCAGGTCGCCCATGGGGCGCTCCTGCATCCTGGGGTCGCCGCTGAAGCGGAAGTCGCCGCGGCCCGCGGCCGCCACCATGGGCGGCAAGAAGCGGGCGGCAGTGCCGGCATTGCCGACGAAGAGCGGCTCAGATGGGGCCTGGGCGATGCGGCCGCCACAGCCGCGCAGCCTCACGGTGCCGGCGGCAGCGTCCTGCTCGACCGTGATGCCCAGCTGGATGAGGCACTCGGCCATGCGCTGGGTGTCGTCGCTGAAGAGGGCGCCGTGCAGGGTGCTCTCGCCCTTGGCCAGGGCGGCCAGCAGCAGGGCGCGATTGGTGATGCTCTTGCTGCCCGGCACGCGCACGCGCTTGGCGAGCAGGGGCCCCGCGATGGGCTCGACCGGGTAGGGGTCGGGCAGGGGCGGGCGGGTCATAGGCCCTGCCGAAGGCGTGATGCCTGGCCCAGGCACGCCGCCAGGGCCTGGGCATCGCCCTTGGCCAGCAGGCTGCGCAGGGCAGAGAGCTCCCGCTGGTAGGCGTCCAGGCCCTTGATGAGGTTGCGGCGATTGGCGAGGAAGATGCCGGCCCACATGGCCGCATCTGAGCCGCCCACGCGGGTGGTGTCGCGGTAGCCCTTGCCGGCCAGGGCGTAGTCGCCCGGCTTGGCCTGGCGGGCCACAGCCCGCACCAGGCTGAAGGCGGCCGCGTGCGGCAGGTGCGAGAGCGAGGCGATGAGCGCATCGTGGCGCCGCGGGTCCATGCGGCGGGTGCGGCAGCCCAGGGCCTTCCACAGCCGCTCCATGCGCAAGAGCGCCGGCTTGGGCGTGCTGGGCAGGGGCGTGAGGATGCAGGCGCTCTTCTCAAAGAGGCCGGCTCGGGCGGCCTCCACCCCGGTCTTCTCGCTGCCAGCCATGGGATGACAGGGCACGAAGGCCAGCGGGGCGGCGGCGCGGGCCCAGGCAGGCGCATCGCCCTTGACGCTGCCCACGTCTGCCACCAGGCAGCCCTTGGGCGCGGCCTTGGCCACCGCCTTGAGCAGGGGGATGAAGCTCTCCACCGGGGAGGCCAGCAGCACAAGGTCGGCGCCGCCCGCCGCATTCCCCAGATCCAGGGTGGCGGTGTCGAGCGCGCCCAGCTGCAGGGCCTTGCGCAGGCGCGCCTCGCGCCGGCCCCAGCCGCAGACCTCGCGGGCCAGGCCGCGCTCTTTAAGCGCCAGGCCCAGCGATCCGCCCAGCAGGCCGACGCCCAGGATGGCCACCTTGTTGAAGGGGAGGGTCAAGGCCGGCTCACTCCGTGGGGTAGGAGCCCAGCACCTTCAGCTCATGCACCTCGCGGCGCAGGGCCTGCAGCATGCGCTGGACCTTGGGCTCTTCCTGGTGGCCCAGGAAGTCGATGAAGAAGTAGTACTCCCAGCGGCGGCGGCGCGAGGGCCGGCTCTCGATGGCCGTGAGGTTGACCTTGCTGGTCTCAAAGGGCTTCAGCATGGCGGCCAGCGCGCCTACCCGGTCGCGCAGCGAGACCATCACGCTGGTCTTGTCGTGCCCGGTGGGCTGGGCCACGGTGCGGCCGATGACCAGGAAGCGGGTGGTGTTGTCGCTCTGGTCCTGGATGCTGGCGGCCGCCACCTTGAGCCCGTAGGCGCGGGCAGCGGCGGTGTTGCCCACCGCGGCCACGCCCTTGTCCTTGGCCGCAGCCTGGGCGGCCAGGGTGGTGCTGGCCATCTCGCGCAGGGGCACGCCCGGCAGGTGGCTGGCCAGCCACTGGCGCACCTGTGCCAGGGGCTGGGCGTGCGAGACCACCATGCGCAGCGAGCCCTTGTCCATCTTGCCGCTCTTGGTGAGCAGGTTCTGGCGGATGGCCATGGAGAACTCGCTGCAGATCTTGAGGTCGCTGTCGATGAAGTGGTCCAGCGTGTGGCGGATGACGCCCTCGGTGCTGTTCTCGACCGGCACCACGCCGTAGTCAGCGCGGCGCTGCTCCACCTCGTCAAAGGTGCCGGGCACGCCCTCCACTGCCACATACTCGCACTGGCTGCCGAAGCGCTCCATGGCCGCCAGGTGGGTGAAGGTGAAGGAGGGCCCCATGTAGGCGATGCGGGGCCGGCCCTCCATGGCCAGCGCCGCAGACATGATCTCGCGGTAGACCGCCTTCAGGGCCTCAGGGGGGAAGGGGCCCTGGTTCAAGGCCGCCACCCGCTCGTAGACCTGGCGCTCGCGGTGCGGCGCGTAGGCCGGGGCCGAGGTGCTGTGCTTCAGGTCGCGCACCTTGAGCACCAGGCCCGCCCGCTCGTTGAGCAGCGCCACTAGGCGGGCATCCACCTTGTCTATCTCGCGGCGCACCCTCTCCAGGCTCATGGGCGTCCCCCCTTGCGCGGCCGGCGGGCCGGGCCAGATGGCGGCTTGGTGCCCGGGCGGGCCTTGAAGCCCGCGGGCTTGGGGCGGCGCTCGGCGCGCTTGGGCGCGGCGGCGCTCCCCTTCCCTTCCATCTTCTCCGCCCGCAGCTCCTCGGCATGGCGGGCCGACTTGGCCGCCAGGCTGCGCAGGCCCTCCAGCTCATCCAGGGTCACGAAGCGCCACCGGCCGACAGGCAGGTCAGCGACCGTCAGGTAGCCGAAGGCCACGCGGGTGAGCTTGAGCACCGGGTGGCCGATGGCCTCGCACATCTTCTTGACCTGGCGGTTGCGCCCCTCGCTCAGCACGAACTTGAGCAGGCTGTTCTTCTCCATGGTGCCGGCCACGTTGACGCGGGCGGGCATGGTCTTGCGGCCGTCCACATACACGCCCCGGCGCAGCTTCTCCACCTGCTCCACGGTGGGCTGGCCCTTGACCTTGGCGATGTAGGTGCGGGGCACGCCATGGCGCGGGTGGATGAGGGTCTGGGCTAGGTCGCCATCGTTGGTCAAGAGCAGGGCGCCGCTGGTGTCATAGTCGAGGCGGCCCACCGGGAAGAGGCGGCCGCGCACCCCGCGGATGAGGTCGGTCACCAAGGGGCGCCCCTCGGGGTCGTCGGCGGTGCACATGTAGCCCTTGGGCTTGTGCAGCAGCACGGAGACCGGCTTCTCGGCGCGCACGGTCCTGCCGGCCACCTTGACGAAGTCGCGCTCGGTGTCGATGCGCTGGCCCATCTGCGTGGCCGGCTGGCCGTTCACGCGGATGAGGCCCGCCGCCATCATCTCCTCGGCATGGCGCCGGGAGGCCACCCCGGCCTGGGCCAGGAATTTCTGCAGTCGCATTTCCATGGGCTTTAGGGCGCCTCACTCCGAGGCAGGCCCCTCCTCCTTGACCGGTTCTTCCCCCGGGGCGTCTTCCGCAGGAGCCTCAGGCTCCGCGCTCTTCAGCATGTCCTCTGGCCGCTTCTCCACCAGCTCGCCGTTCTCGTCCAGCTCCCAGAGCTCGCCGGCCTCGTCGTTCTTGAGCAGGTCCTTCAGGTCGGCCAGCTGGGGCAGCTCCCCCAGGTCCTTGAGCCCGAAGGCCTGCAGGAACTCGCGGGTGGTGCCGTAGAGCAGGGGCCGGCCCACCACGTCCTTGCGTCCGACCGTGCGGATGAGGCGGCGCTCCAGGAGCGAGTTCATCACCCCTTCGCTGTTCACCCCGCGCACGGACTCCACCTCGGCCTTGGTGATGGGCTGCTTGTAGGCCACGATGGCCAGGCTCTCCAGCGAGGGCCGGGTGAGGCGGTTGGCCACCTTGGTGCGGTTCATCTTGCGGATGGCGCCCGCGAACTGCGGGCGGGTGACGATCTGCCAGCCTTCGGCGATCTCCACCAGGCGGAAGCCGCGGGCCTGGCTGTCGTACTCCTGGGCCAGCTCCTCGAGGGTCTGGCTGACTGCCTTGCGCTCCACGCCCTCCATGGCCTTGGCCAGCTGGGCCAGGGGCGCGGGCTTGTCCGAGGCCAGCAGCAGGGCTTCCAGGACGGGCTTGATGTCAGCGATCTCCAACAGGCACCTCAGAAGGGTCTGAATCTGGTTGGGGGGCGGCGCCGGCCTCTGGCGCGGGGGCCGGGGCCTCGTCGCGGCGCTTGGTGATGCGGATCTCGCCGAAGCCCTGGATCTGGATGAGGCGGATGGACTTCATGCGGGTCAGTTCGAGCATGGCCAGGAAGATGGTCACCGCCGCCACGCGCGAGCCCGCGCCCTTGAAGATCTCGAAGAAGCTCAGGCTCTCCTGGCTCTCCAGCAGGTCCAAGAGCTCGTTCATCTTCTGGACGGTGTGGACCTCCTCCCGCTCCAGGGTGGCCACCGTCTCCTTGGGCAGGGACTGCAGCACCTTCTCAAAGGCCTTGAGCAGGTCGTAGAGGTTCACCTCCAGCGGCGCCTCGGCCAGGTCGGCCGGATTGTCGCCATCCCAGGTGGCCTCGGTGGCCTCATAGCGGCTGAAGACATCGCGCTGCTCGAACTCGCGGCGCTGAAGGTCGAAGGCGGCCTGCTTGAAGCGCTGGTATTCCAGCAGCTGGCGCACCAGCTCGGCCCGCGGATCCTCCTCGGGCGCCTCGCCCGGAGCGGTGGGGTCAGGGGGGAGCAGCATGCGGCTCTTGATGAGCAGCAGCTGGGCCGCCATCACCAGGAACTCGCCCGCCACGCTGATGTCCACCTCGCGCAGCGCGTCCAGCATGGCCACATACTCGTTGGTGATCTTGGCGATGGGGATGTCGTTGATGTCCACCTCGTTCTTGCGGATGAGGTAGAGCAGCAGGTCGAAGGGCCCCTCAAAGATGTCCAGGTTGACGCGGTACATATTGCCTCAGCTCAGGTTCATGGCGCTGCGCACCTCGGCCATGGTGGCCTCGGCCGCAGCCGCCGCGCGGCAGTCGCCGTCCTCCAGCGCCGCCCGGCACTGGCCCTCCCCTATCTTGGCTCGGCGCTCCTGGATGGGAGCCAGCCGCTCGGCCAGGCGGTCCTTGAGCCGGCGCTTGCAGTCCACGCAGCCCAGCCGGCCTGCCTTGCAGTCCGCCTCCAGGCCCGGCAGCTCGGCATGGCTGTAGACCCCGTGGAAGGCGAAGACCACGCAGCCATCGGGATGCCCCGGGTCGTCCTTGCGCAGCTTGGCGGGGTCGGTGTACATGGCCCGCACCTTGGCCTCCAGCTCCTTGCCCTGGCAGGAGAGCTCGATGGAGTTGCCATAGCTCTTGCTCATCTTCCGCCCGTCCGTCCCCGGTATCTTCGGGAAGCGGGTCAGCATCTGCTGGGGCTCCGGGAAGACCGGGGCGGGCTTGCCGTCCCCCGGCTGGCTGGAGCAGTACTGGAAGTTGAAGCGCCGCGCCACCTCGCGGGTCATCTCGATGTGGGGCACCTGGTCCACGCCCACGGGCACGGCCTGGGCCTTGTAGAGCAGGATGTCGGCGGCCTGCAGCAGCGGGTAGCCCAAAAAGCCGATGCTCGAGAGGTCCTTGTCGGGCATCTCCTGGATCTGCTCCTTGTAGGTGGGGCAGCGCTCGAGCCAGGGGATGGGGGTGAACATCTGGAAGAGCGTATAGAGCTCGGCGTGCTGCAACACCCGGCTCTGGCGGAAGATCACGGCCTTCTTCGGGTCCAGGCCCACAGCCAGCCAGTCCGCCACCATGCCCAACACATTCTCGCGCATGCCCGAGACATCCGTCCAGCCAGTGGTCAGGGCGTGCCAGTCCGCCACCATGAAGAAGCAGTCGTAATCCCCCTGCAGGCGCAGGTAGTTCTCAAGGGCGCCTTCCAGGTGCCCCACATGCAGGGGCCCCGTGGGCCGCATGCCAGAGAGTATGCGCGGCTTGTCCGCCATTTCAGTTCACCGGCAGAGAGAGATGGGCCAGGGCCATCAGGGCCTCATAGGCCCGCTGCTGGCCTCCCCAGAACAGCCCGCTCAAGAAGGGCTGAGTGTAGAGGCCCACCAGGGCCAGGTAGAGGATGACGAAGCCGAAGGGCTCGAAGCGGTTGAGCCACCAGCAGGCCCGGTCCGGCAGGAGCACGTACAGGGCCTTCAGCCCGTCCAGCGTGGGCAGGGGCAGCAGGTTGAAGCAGGCTAGCAGCAGGTTGAGCTTGATGCCGTGGCTGGCCAAAACGCCCACCCCGCGCAGGCCCAGCACCGCGCTGAAGGCCAGGCCCGCCAGGGCGAAGAGCAGGGCCAGGGCCAGGTTCGAGAGCGGCCCAGCCAGGGCCACGGTGCTGAAGCCAGCCTTGGGCTGCTGCAGGCGGTCCACATCCACCGGGGTGGGCTTGGCCGCGGCCAGCACC
>Ga0302320_10001253_pt1 | contig 60991 bp, 54 predicted proteins | sample Bog_T0_3_FD_202130 | JGI IMG/M metagenome (GOLD analysis project Ga0302320, IMG submission 202130) | Peat permafrost microbial communities from Stordalen Mire near Abisko, Sweden - Bog_T0_3 | ecosystem: Environmental > Terrestrial > Soil > Wetlands > Peat | place: Sweden: Abisko, Stordalen Mire... | reverse complement strand
GTCCCTAAAAGTCGTGCTGCCCGTGAGCTGGTTCGAGCGCGCCGGCCGCGCGTTCTTCAATTCCGTTGCCATCATTGATGCCGACGGATCGGTGCTCGGCGTGTATCGAAAGAGTCACATCCCGAACGATGTCGGCTACCAGGAGAAGCAGTACTTTTCGCCGGGCGATACCGGCTTTCGGGTCTGGCACACGGCCTACGCGCCGATCGGCGTCGGCATTTGCTGGGACCAGTGGTTTCCGGAGGCGGCACGCGCGATGGCGCTGCAGGGAGCGGAATTGATCTTCTATCCGAGCGCCATCGGCACCGACCCGGCCTACGGACTCGAGATGGCCCAGCCCTGGCAGCGCGTCATGCAAGGCCACGCGGTGGCGAACTGCACCCCGGTCATCGCCTGCAATCGCATTGGCACGGAGAAAGCGACAGCCTCGGAGCTCGAGCTCACCTTCTTCGGGGCCTCGTTTATCGCCGACCCGTTCGGCGCCAAAGTCGCCGAGGCGGATGCCCTCAGCGAGACGGTGCTGCTGCACACCTTTGACCTCGAGGCCTGCCGCCGCATGCGCGAGCAATGGGCGCTGTTTCGGGATCGTCGCCCGGATCTGTACGGATCACTCATGACACTCGACGGCATACTGGCGCCGCCGCGCGCCGGACGCGTCGGTTAGGGGCACATCATGGCAGCAGCGATGGATCTGGGTATCGGCGGGAGTTCCTGGCAGAAGGACTACGACCACTTCCTGCACCCGTGGACGCACTTTGACACCTTCAAGCGTGACGGATCGCTGGTGATCCGCGAGGCACAGGGGGCCTATGTGACCGACGCGGCGGGCAAGCGCTATCTGGATGGTATCGGCGGGCTATGGTGCGTAAACATCGGCTATGGGCGACGGGAGATGGCCCAGGCCATCAGCGACCAGGTGCTCAAGCTGAGTTTCTCGAACACTTTCACCGACTGCACCAACGAGCCGGCGGCGGAACTCTCGGCCAAATTGGCCGAGCTGGCACCCGGCTCGCTCAATCACGTCGCGTATTCGGTGTCCGGCTCGTGCGCCAACGACACGGCCATTCGGCTCGCGCACTACTATCATGCGCGTCGCGGCGAACCCCAGAGGCGCGTGATCCTGTCGCGCTACAACTCGTACCACGGATCCACCTATCTTGGCATGACGATGGGCAATCGCGACGGCGATCGCTCCCCGCACTTCCAGTACATCGACGGACTGGTGCACCACCTCGCCGCCCCATATGCCTACCGTCGGCCGGAGGGCATGAACGAGGGGCAGTTCACCGACCACCTGGTCGATGAGCTGAAGGCAGCCATTCGCGAGATTGGCGCCGCGAATATCGCCGCCTTCATTGCCGAGCCCATCCAGGGAGCGGGCGGTGTCGTACCGCCGCCGGCGGGATACCTGCCACGGATGCAGGAGATCCTCGCGAGTCACGGGATACTCTTCATCGCCGATGAGGTGGTGACGGGCTTTGGCCGCATCGGACACTGGTTCGCCTCCTACGATAAATTTGGCATCGAGCCCGATATCCTGGTCGCGGCCAAGGGGCTGACCTCGGGCTATCTGCCGCTGGGTGCCACGATCTACTCGGACCGGATCCACGAGGTGATATCGGCTGCGGATCCGCAGGCGTGGTTCACGCACGGCTTTACCTACTCGGGGCATCCGGTGTGTTGCGCGGCCGCACTCAAGAATATCCAGATCATGGCCGAGGAGAATCTGCTAGGTCACGTCCGCACGGTGGGCGACTACTTTGAAACGCGCCTGAAAGAACTCGCCTCATTGCCGCTGGTGGGCGATGTGCGCGGACGGCGATTCATGATGTGCGTGGAGTACGTCGCGGACAAAGCCACGCGCGCGCACGTCCCGGAGGCGGCCAACATGTCGCGCCGCATTGCGCAGCGCTGCGAAGCAAAAGGATTGCTGGTCCGGCCTCTCGGGCACCTCGACATCATGTCGCCGCCGTTGATATTGACGCGACAGCAATGCGATTTCCTGGTCGACAACCTGCGCGACGCGATTGTCGAGGTGACGCATGAGCTGCGTCATGAAGGGCTGGTGTCCTGATGTCCCGCCTGCATATGACCACGCCGCGCGCCGATGGCTTTCGCATGCCCGGCGCCATTGAACCCAAGACCGGCTGCTGGATGATCTGGCCCGAACGCACCGACGAATATCCGTTCGGTGCGCGGCCGGCCCAGAAAGCATTCGCGCGCGTCGCAAGCGCCATCGCCACCAGCGATCCGCTCACGATGTGTGTGTCGGCGCGTCAGTTCAAAAACGCCCGCGTGATGCTGCCGCCGCACATCCGCGTGATTGAGATGTCGAACGACGATGCCTGGATGCGCGATGTCGGTCCCAATTTCGTGGTCAACGATGGCAGCGGCGAAGTGCGCGGCGTGGACTGGATCTTCAAATCCTGGGGCGGCATCTACTCCCCCTACGATTGGGACGATCAGATACCGCGCAAAGTGCTCGATATCGAGCAACTGGATCGCTATCGGGCGCCGATCGTCTGTGAGGGTGGCGCCCTGCAGTGCGATGGCGAAGGTACGCTGATCACGACGCGGCAGTGCCTGCTCAACCCTAATCGCAAGGTCGGCAATACCGACGCCCAGATCGAACAGGCCCTGATGGACTACCTGAGCGTCGACAAGGTGATCTGGCTGCCCAGAGGCTGCCCGTTCGATACGACCGATGGCCACATCGACGATCTGGCGGTGTTCGCGCGGCCGGGGGTTGTGCTGTTGACCTGGACCGAGGACTCATCCGACCCGCAATACGAGGTCTCGCACGAAGCGTTCGAGATCCTCTCCCGCGAGACCGATGCGCAGGGTCGCCCGTTCAGCATTCACAAGGTCACTCAACCCAATCCGATCGAATGGACGGCAGAGGAGGCGGCGGAGGTCGATCCCGTCGATGGGATCGCGCAGCGGGTTGCGGGCGAGCGCATCGCAGCCACGTATATCAACTACTACATTGGAAATAAGGCCGTGTTCGTGCCCACCTATGAAGATCCGAACGATTCGCCGGGTCTCGCGGCCATCCAGGCCTGCTTTCCCCATCACCGGGTCGTGGGCGTGCCAGGCTGCCGCGATATTCTGCTCATCGGCGGCAGCATCGGCTGCATCACCCAGCCCCAATATGCCGGCGGCAAGCGCGTATAGAGCTTGATGAGCGACCGCCCGATCGCCGCCACGGCCGCGCCCCACCTCCCGCTCTGGAAGGTGGGCGCTCTCGGACTGGCCTATATGCTGATCGGACCGAGCATGGCCATGTCGGCCGGCGCGCTGATCGGGTTTTCCGCACAGGCCGCGTGGCTGTCCAACCTGCTCTCGGTCATCGTATTGGTGCTGCTATCCATCGTCATCAGCGCCTACGCACGCCGCTATGTCGTGACCGGTTCATTGGTGTCGTATGCCTATGAGGCTTTGGGGACGCGCGCGCGACTGCTGGTGGCAGCGTGCATGATGCTTGGCTACGTCGCCCTGACGGCAACGCTGATTCTGGGTGTCGTGGTCTTTACGAGCAGTGCGTTGCTGGATCTCGGTGTGCAAAGCGCCTCGAGCATCCCGCTGCAATGCGCATCGGCCGTCATCATCAGCCTCGCGGCAGCGGGCTGCGCCTGCCTCGGGATCGATGTCTCGGTGCGGGTGGTTATGATCGTGGGCTTTCTGTGTGTCCCTTTCGTCATTCTGGCCATGGGGGCATCGTACCTCGAGCTTCGCCCCGCATTGGCCATGCAATTTGACTTCCGGACGGTATCGCTTCAGGGGATCCTGCAGGGGGCCGTTGCCGCCACCGGGTACTACGTCGGGTTCGATGGCATAGCCGCGCTGGCCACCGAAACGAAGGACCCGAAGCACAACGTCCCGCGTGTGCTGATTGGCATCGTTTCGATTGTCGGCCTGGCCATCACCGCGAGCTGCTTCCTGCAGTATCCATTGCTGCTCGATCACGCCGATGAGCTGGCAGCCGGCGCCTCGCCGGTCGCCATCTTTGCGCACGCGATCGGTTGGGATTGGCTGGCGATCGTGGTCGATATTCTGCTCGTGCCCGCAACGCTTGCCGCGACGGTGACGGTCTACAACATCGGCGGGCGGATCATCGCGACCACAGCTGCCGACGGGCTGCTGCCGAGGGCACTGAGCCGGGTTCATTCCCGGCTCGATACGCCCGTGATCGGCGTAGCAGCGCTCGCGCTGGTGGCGACCGCGCTGACGGTGCTGCTGCAGCTGATGTTCAGCAAGTCTCCCCTGGTGACTTCGGTGTACCTGGCGAATCTCACGACGTACTACTGGCTCGCGCCCTATTTCCTGGTGTGCGTCGGCATCCTGCGCATCCTGCGACGGGAAGGGACTCGCGGTCCGGTGACCTCCGTCGCCGCGGGGCTGGCCATGGCTGCGATTGCGTATGTGACGATCGAGATGTTTCGCAGCCCGGTCGATGCGGGCACACGGTATCTGCCCTATGTTGCGGTCGTGTCGATTACCGCGGTGGCGCTCGTGTTCCAGTTTACCCGCCGCGACGCGGCGGCATCCGCACGCGCTGCCGGGCGCTTGTGAGTTTTGGCGCGGGCGGCTGACCCGCTGCGCTCATTTGCCTTTCAATGCCGTTACTTCGATCTCTATCTTCATGCGCGCATCCGCCAGTCCCGCAGAGATCATCATTGCCGCGGGACGTACCTCACCAAAGTACTTTCGGAGCACCGGCCAGCATCGCTCAAATTCGCTCGCATCAGGCAGGACATACGTCACCCTCACCACATCTTTCAGGCTCGAATCGGCCTGACGCAAGGCGGCCCCGATGTTCCTGAAACACTGTTCCGTCTGCTCAACCAGATCTTCAGAGATAGACATCGCCGCATAGTCGAAGCCTGTCGTCCCCGAAACAAAGACCCAGTCGCCAGCCACGACAGCACGGGAATACCCGATCTTCTCCTCGAAGGTGGAACCCGAACTGATGAGTCTCTTTGTCATTCCGCCCTCGCTATGAAATGTGGCGGCGATTCGCCGCCTGAAACATCAGCATGCCATGTGCCGTAATGCAACATTGAACTCCCAATCCCAGGTGCGACAGACCTGCGATACCATCGCGCAATTGATCACGGCTGCATGCACAAACAATCTTAGAGGGAGATGATCATGTCAGAGCACTCGGCATCACCGGGCCGGCGTGGCACGATTGCGCGCTCTGTCGCCGGATTGCTTGCGGTCTCGGCGGTTGCGGTCGCATTCAGCATGTCCGCGCAGGACAAGTACACCCTGAAAGTTCCGGGCGGTCTCGCGTTCTCCGAGTTCAAGGGATACGAGGACTGGCCGGTCGTCGCCATCAGTGAGAACGGCGGCCTGATCTCCGTGATCCTGGGCAATCGCACGATGATTGACGCCTACCGGGCCGGGGCGCCCGGCAACGGCAAGCCTTTCCCGGACGGTGCCCGGATGGCAAAAATCCACTGGATCCCCAAAAAGAACGAGTCGTACCCCGGTACGCCCACCGTGCCGAATACCCAGCATGACGTCGACTTCATGGTGAAGGACAGCAAACGATTCGCGGACAGCGGCGGATGGGGATATGCCGAATTCGAGTACGACGCCTCGTCCGAAACCTTCAGGGTTGGAGGGGCGAGCGACAGCCCGCCGCAGGCGAGCGATGCCAAGTGCGGGTTTGCGTGCCACACGTTAGTGAAGACGAGAGATTACGTTTTCACGGACTACGGCAAGCGCTGATCGTTCTTACGGCGGGCAGTCGCCGAGCTGCGGTTACCCGCGCGGCTGTGGCACGATGCGGATGTAGGGCTTCGGCGCCTTCCAGCCTTGCGGGTACTGCTTTTTGGCGTCCTCTTCCGACACCGAGCCGGCGATGATGACATCCTCGCCGTTCTTCCAGTTCACCGGCGTTGCCACCTTGTGCTTGGCGGTGAGCTGCAGCGAGTCGATGACGCGCAGTACCTCATCGAAGTTGCGGCCCGTGGTCATCGGGTAGACCAGGATGAGCTTTATCTTCTTGTCGGGGCCGATGACAAAAACATTCCGCACCGTTTGATTGTCGGCGGCAGTTCGCTTGGTCGGATCGCCCGACACGGGTGCCGGAAGCATGCCGTAGAGCTTCGACACGTTGTAATCGACGTCGGCAATCATCGGATAGTTCGGTGCGAAGCCCTGCGTCTCCTTGATATCGCTCGCCCAGCCGGAATGACGCTCCAGGGGATCGACTGACAGACCGATGATCTTGACACCCCGCTTGTCGAACTCGGGCTTTATCTTGGCCATGTAGCCGAGTTCGGTGGTGCAGACTGGCGTGAAATCCTTGGGATGCGAGAACAACACCACCCAGCTATTGCCGATCCAATCGTGAAACCGGATCTTGCCCTCGGTGGTCTCGGCATCAAAGTCCGGGGCGATGTCGTTGAGTGAAAGTCCCATGGCCAACCTCCAATGAATTCGGCGCCGTTTGAAGCAATCCTCGCATCATTATGTGGCGCTTAGCAACGCGAATCTTCGACGCAGAAGCGACTTGGATCTCGCGCCCCACCAGTGAGTCGCGAAACTCTGTGGAGCACGAATGCCTATGACGAGCGATAATAAGCTCATGCCGCTCTCGTGCACGCGCACTATGGGGTCAATGGGTTGACTGTAAGAGCATGGATCTGTCGCGACTGTGGTGAGTCGCATGATCGGGACGTAAACGCGGCCCGCAATATTGAGCATCGGTAGGCTACCCTTTCGATATGTCACCCACGGACGCCCGCTTCAAGTTGTTTGCTGCACGTCAGAGCCGCGCGGCGGCCATGCCATTTATCATGTTCACCGCGCTGATCGACATGATTTCGATCGGCCTGATCATCCCGGTGCTGCCGGCGCTGGTCGGCAGCCTCACGGGCACGAAAGCGGACCAGGCGCTCTGGTACGGCGTGGTCACCTTTACCTTCAGCTTCGCCAATTTCTTCGGATCGCCAATTCTGGGTGGCCTTTCCGACCGCTATGGCCGCCGACCCGTATTGCTGCTCGGATTTTCGGGACTGATGTTGAGCTTCTTTACGACGGCGATGGCGACATCCGTCGGCATGCTGATTCTCATACGGCTGGTGGCCGGCGCGATGCAGGCCAATCTCTCGGTGGCCAGCGCCTATGTGGCCGACATCACGCCGCCCGAACAGCGGGCCAAGCGCTTCGGCATGATGGGAGCCATGTTCGGCGTCGGGTTCATTCTCGGTCCAGTGATCGGTGGACTGCTGGGCTCGATCAATCTGCGTCTGCCGTTCTATGCAGCGGGCTGCCTGGCGCTGCTCAATCTGCTTTATGGCTACTTCGTGCTGCCGGAATCATTGCCGATGAGCCTGAGGCACGCATTTGACTGGAAGTCCGCCACTCCGCTCGCTGCCATGCGTCGGTTAGCAGAGTTAAAGGCCGTGGCCCCGCTGGCCGTCGTCGTCGCCTTCTGCGGGCTCGCGCAATTTGTGCTTTATACCTGCTGGGTGCTGTATTCCACCTTCAAGTTTGGCTGGGGACCTCGGGAGAATGGCTGGTCACTCGCGGCGATAGGCGTCGTCTCGGCCGTGGTGCAGGGCTTATTATTGGGCCGGATTTTGAAGCGCATCAGCGTGCGGCGACTGGCGGTATTGGGATTGCTCTCCTCCACCTGTGCCTATGCGTTATGGGGCGCCGCAACAAGCAGCTGGATGATGTACGCGATCATTTTCGTCAATCTGCTGGGCGCAACCGTGTCATCGACCATTCAGAGCATTATCTCAGGCGCGGCCGACGCACAGAATCAGGGTAGGACGCTTGGCGCAGTCGGCGGCCTCAACAGCCTGATGGCCGTGATCGCTCCGGCCATCGGCGCGCCGCTACTGACGATGGTGTCGCATCTGCCTAAAGGCGATTGGCGCATCGGCGCGCCGTTCTACTTCTGCGCGCTGCTGCAGGGGACCGCATTGTTTTTGACGGTGATGCATTTTCGCAGCGAGCGACGCCAGCGACTTACCCTGCCAACGGGCACGTAGTACCCAACGTACCAACTTTCGTCAATCCACAGGAGACATCATGCCGATTGGCAAACTCGCCGCCGCCACATCACTCGCACTCGCAGCCACGGCTTCAGTGCAGACGCTGGCGGCCGACACTTCGTGCAGAGCGGTGTTCGACGCCATTGCCAGGCAGGTGATGACGCCCAATCATGAGTATATGATCCAGACGGTGGGCGCCGATAAGAATAAGAGGGAGCAAAGGGAGGTCATCAACACCGGCACGGTGCAGTATTTTCTGGTGGGCGGCCAATGGCAGACCATGAAGGAGACGCCCAAGGAGACGCTGCAGCGGGAACGGGAAAACGAGGCCAGCTCGGAGGTGACCTGTCGCTACCTTCGCGACGAGAACGTCGACGGCGTTGGTACGGCGGTGTTCAGCGAACACAGCAAGACCGACACGGGTGAAAGCAACGCCCTGATCTGGATTGCCAAGAGTAATTCCATGCCAGTGCGCGAACAGGTGGACATGGATCCGGGAAATCCGGGCGCACGGCACCTGGAGGTTCGTATCGTGTATTCGAACGTGCAAGCGCCAAGCGGCGTAAAGCCTTAAGCGCCCTTTGGCCATGGTCACTCTTACCGTCAATGGCATAGCGCAGAGCGTAGATGCCGATGGCGACACGCCACTGCTCTGGGTGTTGCGCGACCATTTGAAACTGACGGGGACCAAGTACGGGTGCGGCATGGCGCTCTGCGGCGCCTGCACGGTGCACATCGACGGCGTTGCGGTGCGCTCGTGCGTCCTGCCATTGAAGTCGCTGGAGGGGAAGGCCGTGACGACCATCGAGGGCCTCTCGAGGGACAGGAGTCATGCCGCGCAGCGCGCCTGGATCGAACTCGATGTGCCGCAATGTGGTTACTGCCAGTCCGGGCAAATCATGGCTGCGGCGTCGCTGCTGCAATCCAATCCCTCGCCGAGCGATGCCGACATCGATGCGGCTCTGGCCGGGAACATCTGTCGCTGCGGTACCTATTCGCGTATCCGCAAAGCCATTCATCGGGCGGCCGAGCTCTTGCGCGGAAATATATCGCCGTGAGCAGGCTCGATCGCGGACGTCGCGTATTCCTGCAACGTGCCGCGTACATGGGCGGGGGCCTCGTGCTTGCCACGGCGCTGCCGGCTTTCCGGAGTGGTCCACGTGCCGCACAGGTTTCGAGCAGCCAACTCAATGCGTGGCTCCGGATCGGGACGGATGATTCCATAAGCATCCTGGTCGATCGCTCGGAAATGGGTCAGGGCGTGTACACCGCATTGCCGGCGCTGATCGCCGAGGAACTGGAAGTCGATCTGTCGCGCGTCAGGATCGCCGCGGCGCCGGTCGGCGACGCCTATGTCAACGCTCTCAATGGTGGCCAGGTCACCGGCACCAGCAACAGCGTAACAGAGGCCTGGGAAAAGTTGCGTAAGGCAGGGGCACAGGCGCGGATGATGCTGATTGCGGCGGCCGCGCAGCGCTGGCGCATTGATCCTTCCGTTTGTCGCGCCGACAACGGCAAGGTGATCGGCACCCAGGGCAGGACCGCGAGCTACGGCCAACTCGCCGATGCGGCAGCCAGGTTGCCGGTCCCCAAGGATGTAGCCCTCAAGGATGCGAAGGATTTTCGCCTGATCGGCAAGTCGCTGCCGCGGCTGGATACTGCGGGCAAGGTGGACGGCAGCGCCGAATTTGGTTTGGACGTCCAGTTGCCCGGGATGCTCTACGCCGCCATCGCCATGTCTCCCACGGTGGGTGGCAAGGCCACCTCGGTCGACTCCACCGCGGCCCTGGCGCTCCCTGGCGTGCGGCGTGTTCTGCACACTGCCAGCGGAGTGGTGGTCGTGGCGGAACACTTCTGGCAGGCCAAGAAGGCGCGCGATGCCCTGCGGATCGATTGGGAGGCAGGCCCCAATTCAGCCCTCGACAATGCGGCGATGTGGTCGCTGCTCAACAAAGCCGCAGCCGCTAATCCGGGCGCTTCAGCGCTGAGCAGTGATGATGTCGCTGCCGCACTCAAAGGCGGCAATGCGGCCGAGGCGCTGAAGAAAGCGGCCAAGACCTTTTCCGCCGTATACGAGCTGCCGCTGGTCGCGCATGTAACCATGGAGCCGATGAACTGCACCGCCGATGTCAAAGCGGACCATTGCGATGTGTACGTCGGTACCCAGGTGCAGCAATTGACGCAGACCGCCGCGGCGACCGCTGCGGGGCTGAAGCCGGATCGCGTCAGCGTCCATACCACCTTGCTCGGCGGCGGCTTCGGCCGACGCCTCGAGGTCGACTTTGTGCCCGCAGCCGTCGAGGCGTCGAAGGCGGTTGGCGCGCCGGTGAAATTGATCTGGACCCGCGAAGATGACATGACGCACGACCTGTACCGGCCCCCCGCGCGTGAGCAAGTCACGGCCGGTCTGGATGAGAAGGGCAAACTCATCGCATGGGCATTGCATATCACCAGCCCCTCGATTACTTCGCGCTTTGATCCAAGCAACAAGGATCCATTCGATTCAGTGATCGAATACGTGCAGAACTTTCCCTACGCCGTGCCAAATTTTGATTTGAAATATACGCGCCAGGAGATCGGTATCGATGTGGGCTATCTGCGCTCGGTGAGTCATTCGCCCAATTGCTTTGCGGTCGAAAGTTCCATCGACGAGCTGGCCGCAGCGGTATCGAAGGACCCGCTCCAGTTCCGGCTGGAGCTGCTGGCCGGGAAGCCGCGCCACACGCAGGTGCTGCAACTGATCGCCGAGCGCTCGAAGTGGGGCAATCCCATCCAGGGACGCCACCAGGGAATCGCCTTCATGGAGGGCTACACGGCGTGCATCGCCCAGGTGGCGGAGATTTCCATCCAGGACGGCCGCCTCAAGGTTCACAGGATCACCTGCGTCATCGATTGTGGACAGACCGTCAATCCACGCATCGTCGAATCGCAGCTCGAGAGCGGCATTGTCTATGGACTGTCCGCGGCCCTGTGGGGCGATATCACGCTGCGCGGCGGCCGTGTCCGGCAGACCAACTTCAACGACTACCGTGTGCTGCGCCTGAACGAGCTGCCCGAGCTCGACATCCACATTATTCCAGGCAGCGGCGCACCGGCTGGCATCGGCGAGACCGGCGTGCCGCCGGTGGCACCGGCGGTCTGCAATGCGATCTTTGCGGCGACGGGCCGTCGCCTGCGATCGCTGCCGATCAGCGCACACAAATTCGTCTGAGCCCCGCCGAGCCGGGCGCGGTCACTGGGTAATGTTGGGCTCCGCAAGCCCTGTGCCAGTCATGCTCATCCCCCCGGAATAGGCAGCACTGGCATGATCTCGACGGCATCGCCGGGGAAGATCGCGAAATGCGGATGCTGCTCGAACATCGCGGCGGCGGCCTCGTGCGAATCCGCGCGCACCACCGTGAAGGCGCCCATGTGATTGCTGAGATCGCTGACACCGCTCTGCGAGACCTTCTTGGTCTTGCCCAGGGGCCCACCCATGGTCACGATGGCGGCCTGGTGTTTTGCTACCCAACCCTTCCAGGCAGCCATGCCTTCCTGTTCCTTCGCGCGGCGCTCGCCCTCGCCCAGGGCGTTCCACGCCGTCCAGCGAGGACTATTTTTGCTCCCGAGAAAAACCGCAAGATATATATTGCTCGTGCTCATGGGATCTCCTTTTGATTCCGTGCCTCTTGAATGCACGACGGTCGACCGTCGCCGAAATCGACACCCTGAACGACATTAAATGAAAAACCATACGCATCCAGCCCTGCGAGCGCTCATTTTGTCGGTGACCTTGCTAATGCTGGCGCTTGGCCTGGGGTTGGACGCAACGGCCGTGGCCAAACCGGTGACCGTGGCGGACCTGCTGGCGAATTCACCCGCACAGGACTGGCGCTCCCCGGATCCGGGTAACACGCTATATCTGGACATGCCGGGCGGACGCGTCATCATCGAACTCGCGCCGCGCGTCGCGCCGCTGCATGTTGCGAATATTACGATGCTGGCGCGAGCGCATTATTTCGACGGCCTGGCCGTCCTGCGTGTACAGGACAACTATGTCGTGCAATGGGCGGATCCCGCGCATCAGCGGCCCATTCCGGACGGCATCCACCTGGTAGCGCCCGAATTTACTGCCGACCGCAGCGCAGGCCGACGTTTCGAGCCGCTTGCGGAACACGACGTCTACGCCGCCCAGGTCGGATTTCTCGATGGCTTTCCTGCCGGCAGGGATCCGCATTCAGGCCTCGTCTGGCTGGCGCATTGCTACGGCATGGTTGGCGTTGGCCGTGACGATCCGCCCGAGAGCGATGGCACAGAGATGTATGCCGTCATTGGCCACGCGCCGCGGCAGCTCGATCGCAACGTCACACTGGTGGGCCGAGTGCTCAAGGGCATTGAGCTGCTCTCGAGCCTGCCGCGCGGTAGTGGCGAGATGGGCTTTTATCTTCCGTCCGAACCGCTGGCGCCCATCGTCTCAGTGCGCATCGCAGCGGATTTGCCGCCAGCCGAGCGCACTCCCATCGAGGTGCTGCGCACCGACAGCGCCACCTTCCGCACGGTGCTGGAACAACGCCGCAACCGGCGCGAAGCCTGGTTCAAGTTCAATCCAGGGCACATCGAACTGTGCAACGTACCGCTGCCGGTGCGCGCTCCGGTCGTCCACGATTAACGCCGCGAAACTGCAGCTACGTCGCGTGGCTCGGTTCAATAAAGCTCGAATTGCCGTGCGTCCCCGATGACCCGCTCGAACGTAAGGCCCAGTGTCTCCAGCACGGGTTCCGCAACAGGCTTCACCTGCTTTGAGATGTAGTGCTCTCGATCGAGCGGGTGCCGCAGATTGTCGAGCGGCTCGGCACCGGCCGTGGTGACGACGTAGCGGATCGATCGTCCGAGCGGCTGGCTGGATTTTCGAGCGGCTGCGACGTGAGGCGGCGTCGTGGCGGTGTATTCCCGGGTCTGCTTGCGCAGGTTCTTGAAGTAGACCAGTTCCTCATCCAGTTCGCCCCGTCGTACACGGCCGACGATCTGCGCGAGGTACGCATCGACAGGCTGGTCGGTGAACAGGCGCTGATAGAGCTCACGCTGTACGCGCTTGGCAAGCGCGGTCCAGTCCCGGCGCACGACTTCCATGCCCACGAACTCGACATTCCCCGCGCCGCCGTCGTGCACCAGACCTGCATAACGCTTGCTGGCGCCGCGCGTGCTATTGCGGGCGTGTGCCAAGAAAAGTCGCAGGTAGAGCTTTTCAAACTCCAGCTCGAGCCGGCTTCGCACGCGCCAGCGAGTCTCGATATGGCTTCCGAGCGCCTCATTCAGGGCGGCGGCAAGCCCACCGGCCTCTTCGCTGGCGCGCTCGGGGTCCTGCTCGCGCGCGCGGACGAACAGGCTGTCGGTGTCGCCATAAAGCACCTGGAACCCCTGAGCTTCAAACCAGCGCTTGGACCAGAGCAGCATTTCCTTGCCCATGCCTGTAATGGCATTGGCCAGTGCCGGATTGAAGAAGCGGCACGCCGAGGTTCCCAGCACGCCATAGAACGAATTCATCAGTATCTTGATGGCGTGCGATGCCACCTCGTCGTGTGCCTTCTTCGCCGCCTCGCGCCTGGGGAACAGCTCATCGAGCAGGCGCGGGAGAATCGCCGGCGCGCGGCTGAAGGCCGCGCTGGGCGTGATGATCAGGTCGGCGTCCGGCGCAGGGTTCGGCGCAAAGCTGAGCGGGTCAATGTTGAAGGTGCGGATGAGGCTGGGGTACAGGCTCTTGAAATCGAATACCCAGACATTGCGATGCACGCCGGTGATCGGCTCGAGCACGTGGCCGCCCTGCTGCGCCGCATGCACACGCGAGTCGTTCCCGCGCACGCTCGGGGCGACGACGTGCACGCGTTGCAGTTCCTCGAGATAGAGAAAGTCGAAGGATGCGATGCTCGCGGCAACACGGTCGGGTGTCATGCCCGTCAGTTGGCTGCGTGCAAACGAGAGCCGTATCAGGTTCAGTTTCTCCACTATCTGGTAGGCGAGTCGCGCATCGGTGCGCGCATAGAGCGCAAAGGACGGCAGGTCATGCCGGTAGTTGTGGATGATTTCCGCGACGCGATCGCGCACGTCGCCGGCAACCGCCTTGCCTTCGCCCAGCACTTCGCGCGCCACCGCATCGAGTGAATAGTCATCCATCCGCACGAAGGCACCCCGCAGCAGGTCGATGCCATCAAGTACCAGGCGCCCGGGAATCGTGGCCTGCCCGCTGCCAAAATAGCCTTCAGCCTTGCGGATTCGAAGTTCGCCCGGCCCGCGTCCCAGATTGAGCGGGTGATGCACGCGGGCGGCGATTTTCTGCAGCACGCTCAGATCGAAATCGATGATGTTCCAGCCCGTCAGGACGTCCGGGTCGAGGGCGCCGACGCGTTCGCAAAGCATCCCCAACGCCGCAAACTCATTGACACAGCGCGTGGCACGTTCCGGCATGGGGCGCTCGCTGCCATCGACGATGAGCACCTCGTCGATGCCCGGCGCGAACAGGGAGATCGCCAGCAAACGCTCGCCCTTGGCATCGGTCTCGATATCAAAGGACAGCACCCGCGGTTCCACCATCACGTCGGCGGATCGGACCGTGGGGTTGTCGAAGATCCAGGCAATTCCGCCGGTTCCCGCCACGGCCTCACCGTCTATCTGGCAGCCACCCTTGATGCCGCGTTCGATCAGGTAGTGCGCAGCGAAGCGCACGTCGGCTTCGAACGTGTCGATGCCGGCCGCGTGCAGGCGGTCACGAAGCGGCGGTACATCGGCGGGGATATCAACCTCGATCCGGCATACCGGCGCGCCGTCGAAGGTCCGCTTGTCCAGCGGCCGTGGCGGCGGCGTGCGCAATGCCCGGCAGCGCTCGGCGTCGGCGGCGCGGACATAGAAATCCGGGCGTTGACGATCGTCGCGCACCAGAAAAGTACCGCCTCGCTCGAGCTGACCGTAGAGATACACCACGGGGCCCCGTTTGCCGTTGCCGGCAGCAACGACGCGATAGCTTGCCTGGAGGATGAATCCGCGGACGGTGGCCACGCGGGGCATTCTGCAGCAAGTCGCGCGCGATCACCCGCGTCCGTAGCGCGCCGCCAGGACACCGATCGCCGAGGCACTCAATGGCGCGCCGCTGAGCTTGGCGGCGTAGAGCGCGGCACCTGCTGCCGGCGGCAGCCGGGGCGGCACGAGGCGATAGCGAGCGTCCCTGGTTGCCAGCCGCGCCATCAGCGGCGCCAGCAGCAGCTCGTGCTGCTGGAACAGGCCACCCGAATACGAGACGCTGAGCGTCACCTGCGGCGGAACGTCCAGCTGCCGATGAACCGCATCGACCAATTGAGACAGTTCGTCAGTCGCTTGCGTGAACAGCGCCGATGCGTGCACATCCCCGTGGCGAGCCGCCTGCGCCACCAGCGGGGCGAGAGCGGCAAGGTTACTGCGCTGAACCTGCGCCTGGTCATAGATCGCCGCGCACAGATCCAGATCGGATTGCAGTTGGAAGTGTCGCCGCAGGATGTCGTAAAGGGGACCTCGATCGATGCGACCGTCGCTCATGCGCGAGAACAGATTCAATCCCTGGCGTGCGATCCAGTAGGCCGAACCCTCGTCGCTGAACAGCTCGCCCCAGCCCCCGGCGCGCGCCACGCGGCCCTCGTATTCGCCATAGGTCATCGAGCCGGTGCCCGCGATGATGTTGATGCCGTCCTCACCGGCCAGCGCACCGGCCCAACCGCACACGGCATCACTACCACATCGGTAGCGCGCTGCGTCCAGCGGCGGCGATGCGGCACTGTCGAGTGCGGCGATCAAACGGCTGTCTTCGCCGTAGGAAGGCAGACCCAGAAATGCAAAGCTCAGCGCGGACGGTGTCAGCGAGGCCTCCGCCAGAGTGGCTTCGATACCGCGCGCGAGCATGGCCCGCATGGCATCCCACCCGATTTCCAGATAGTAGGCCGGCCCTTCCGTATGGGACCCCAGTACTTGCCCGCCATCATCGATCAGCAAAAATGCCGTCTTGCTGCCGCCCCCATCGATTCCGAGATACGTGTTCACGCACCGCCGCGCCAGGGATGGATCGAGACGCCCTTGACGACGCGACTGACGGTGCCGGCGGCGTTCGGGGTGTCGGGCCGGACGCCCAGAGACAGTGATCGCAGCAGTGCCAGCGTCTGCGCAAACAGGGCATAGGGCAGGCACAGCTCCAGGTCCGACACCTCGCTCGATATCCCCGTGCCCAGCAAAACGACACCGTCTGACTGCGGCGCAGCGACGGATTGCAGCGACAATGTGATCACGCGTCCGGCTACCCCATCGCGCCGCAATTCTTCGATCAGATCGACATCGTACTGCCGCGTGTACGGATCGCTGCTCACGAACACCACCACCAGGGTGTTGCCATTGAGAATGGTTTTTGGCCCGTGGCGAAAGCCGAGCGGGGAGTCTGCAACCGATACCACCTTGCCATCGGTGAGTTCCAGCATCTTGAGCGATGCCTCGCGGGCCAATCCGTGGAATTCCTTGGCGCCGAGGTACACCACGCGCTCGAACTTCTGAGCGACGAGACTGTGCAGCAACGCTTCGCTGCCCGGGAGAATCCGCTGACCGAGTCGTGCGAGCGAGGCCATGCGAGCAGCTCCGCTGGCAGTGCCGTGCAGGGCCAGCGCGGCTGCCAGCAGCATGCCGGTGAAGCTCGAGGTCATCGCAAATCCGCGGTCGTTGCTCGCTTCGGGAAGGCGCACGACATAGCTGCGGGGCGCGCGCGTGGCGTGCTGGTACAGCGCACCGGCCGCATCGCAGGTAAAAATGAGATGGTGGCATTGCTCGAGGTGCTCATCCGCAATCCCGATGGCGGCCATGCTCTCCGGGCTGTTGCCCGAGCGTCCGAAGGACACCATCAGCGTCGGTGTGTCGGCGGTCAGATAACTCTGCGGGCTGGCTACCAGATCCGTGGTCGAGATGGCATCGACGCGACGCGCCAGCGTCCGGGTCAGCGCTGGTGCCAGGCATTCGCCAATATGGGCAGAGGTGCCCGCGCCCGTCAGCACGATGCGAAGCTCAGGTCTGTGCAGCAGCGGATTCAGGAACGCGGCGAGGCCGACAGCCTCTGCCGCGATCTGCCGCTCGATCTCGGCCCAGATCTGCGGCTGCTGCAACACCTCGCGGGCGGTCCAGCGCGCTCCGGCGCTCTCGAGCTGCACTGCGTTCAAGCCAAAGGCGTTCATGCCGGGTTCCTAAGGTGACAGGCGGCGGCGTAGTCTCGCAGGATTTGCGCGACGCCATCGAGCAGCAGGTCTCGCGGGTCGTTGTCCAGACGTCCCTCCCGTACCGCGGCGTACTGCACGGGCAGGTACTGGCTCAACAGTGTCAGCGGCACGCCGCGCTGACGCAGGTTCTGCAGCAGTGCCTCCAGTGCCGCACGAACCTCGGGCACATTCCAGTAGTAGCGGATACGGTCGCTGAGGCTGTACTGCAGGTCGAACCCCTGCGCGGCACGATCGGTGTAGTAGGATTTCCAGTAGCGCGGGTCGCGCTTCATCGCGCCCAGCACCACGTCACGTAGCGATTCGGATGGCGCAACCCTGAGCTCGCGCTCGATCTCGACCAGCGCCCAGAGTGTCTCGCGCAGCGCAAAGGTGACGCCGGGCCCCACTTTGAGAATGGCAAAGTGATCGCGCACCAGCGCAGCGAGCGCGCCGCGCGTCTGATAGTCCGTCGAGTGCGCCTCGTAGACTAGCCCCGGCTCGCGCTCGATTCGCGCCGACAACTCTCGTGCCTTCCCCGGTTCGTAGTTGATGACTTTGTGGTGATCGAACTCGACGCCTGGCTGCACTACCAGTGCCGCGACACGCAACCAGGCCTCCTCGAGGCCTGCCGCAAGGTAAGCGCTTCGATGAGCCGCCAGCGTGGCATCGACCGCCGCCGGGGTTGTAACGGCCAGCGTCTCGAGAGCTTCCGCCGCCCCGCCCGGTGTCGGCACTTCCGTGCCGATCACATAGACCGGTGCTTCTCCGCCGTTCGCGCGCCAGGCGCTTTCGCTGGCCCGGCAGAGTCGGGCCGCGCGTGCGGCAATGATCTCATCGGTCAGGACGCCGGGATCATCGGCGCAGCTCATCGAGCAGTCGAGGTGAATCTTGCGAAATCCGGCCGCAACGTAGTCGGACACCATCCGCTCCGAGCGCTCCAGCGCGACTTCGGCGGATTCGGCGCGCCAGCAGTTCGGACCCAGATGATCGCCCCCGAGCAGCAGGCGATCGATGGGCAGCGAGGCGCGCGCGGCAATCTCCGCGACGTAGCCCCGGAAATCCACGGGCGTCATGCCCGTGTAGCCGCCAAACTGATTGACCTGGTTGGAAGTGGCCTCGATGAGCGCGTACTCGCCACTGCGAGCGGCCTCGCGCAAGGCGGCTTCCACCACCAGCGGATGAGAGCTGCACACCGAGTAGATCCCGGAACCGCTGCCGGCCTTATGCGAACGGAACAATTCGAGCAGTGCTTTCATGGGATATCAGTGGCTTTAGGCGCTCACTCGGGCTGCAGTGACAGCAGCAGCGAGCCCGCCAGCGCGAGAATGACGCCCGCCAGCTTGTAGGGGCCGGGCAATGTGCCTGCGATCGCCAGTGAGATGACGGCTGTCATCAGTGGCGCGCCGGCGTTGACCAGAGGCGAGACCACGATGGCCTTGCCGTACCGGAACGCATAGACCAGCAGCAAGGCGCCGACAGCGTTGAGGATCTGGACCGCGGCTGCCAGCCATGGACCGTACAGCCCCAGGTTCACGGGCCTGGAGAAGTCGGTGAACCACACGGCCACCGGGATGAACAGCAGCCCCGAGAGCATCATGTAGACGAAAATGCTCTCGGCGCTCATCGTGGCATTGGCAAGCTTGATCAGGTAGGCCTGCAGTCCCCAGGCCAGCATGCACAGCATCGCCAGCAGGAACCAGCCGCCGTAGTCGCGTGCGCCAGCATCCGGAGAGTAGTCGAACAGCGGCAGCGAGATGACGGCCAGCGCGATACCCGCCACGCCGAGCTTGCCGGTGCGCTCGCGCAGCAGCAGCAGCGACAGCAGGATCGTGATCACGGGTGAGAGCGACACGATGGGGAAGATCAGGTAGGTCGGCCCGATCGTGACCGCGCGGAACAGCACCATCTGCCCCCCGGCACCCGTGATGCCGATGGCAAGGCCCAGCAGGATCGAGCGGCCATCGCGGTGCAAGCCCGTGTCGGTGTGACGGATCGCCCACAGTGCCGGGGCGATCATTGTAAGGGCCCAGACCACGTAGGTCAGCGTGTCGGGGAACCCGTGTTCGCTGGGGAGCGATGTGAACGCGCCCCAGACACCCCACATGACCGTCGTCAGCAGCGTGTAGCGCAGCCAGCTGCTTTTTTTCATGTCAGAAACGATAGCTGATGCCGAGCGTGAAGGTGCGCCCGTATGCCGTGTAGCCCTGGCCGACGGCGCTGCTGGTGCCGGAGCTGCTGGAGCTTGGGTTGGTAGTCGTCGCGCCTGAGGCCCAGACTTCATCTTTGCGATTGGCCAGATAGGTGCGCGCGATGGCATTGGCGAGATTGCCACCCTCGACATAGAGCTTCAGTCCCTTGAAAAACTCGTACGACGCCTGAGCCGTCACCCAGGAGAAGCTCGCCTGATAGGCCGAGAGACCATTGATTTCGGTGAAGGTTTGTTCCAACGCAGACCCGTCGTAGTCCCAGGTGACATTCGCACTGATGGGGCCCGCCTCGTAGAGCACGCCAAGAGAGGCTGCGTTTGGCGAGACACCTTCAAGCTGGCCAACGAATTGGCCGTCGACGTAGGACTTGCTCCAGGTATGCGTGTACTCACCATGCACACCGAAGCCATTTTCGAGCATGTGCTGAAAGCCGAATTCGATACCCTCGACGTAGGCTTTGTCGCCGTTGATCGGTTGCTGTACCTCATACAGCACTGGCACCGGCGTGGTCGCGCCGTTGAAAAAACCCTGAACGCCAAGATTGACGTTGTTCGTCGTACCCGTAGTGATGGTGTCCTTCAGGTCTTTGCCGAAGACGGCCAGTGTCAGCGCCGACTTGGGCTGGTAGTACCACTCGGCCGAGAAGTCGGCCGACCAGGCCTTGATGGGCTTCAGTGTGGAATTGCCCGCATACATGATCGTATAAACGCGATTGAGTGAATTATCGGTGCGCGTTGGCGCCAGCTGGTCCAGTTCGGGACGCGTGAGCGTCTCCGACGCGCCGAAGCGCAACTGCAGGTCGGGCCGCACGTGATAGAGGAAGTTGAGCGAGGGCAGCGGAATCGTGTACGAGCCGGTCGATGTGGTCGGCACCGGATTGCTGTAATCGACGAACGCGGGATCGGTGGGATTGGCGGTATTCGCCACGGTCACCGATTCGATTTCATTGACTGCCGTGCTCGCAGTGGTCTTGGTGTGCACCACCCGCACGCCCACGTTACCGGCCCAGTTGTACCCCGAAAAGGCCGCTTCGAAGTAACCCGCAATTGTGTTTTCCAGCACGTTATAGGAGTTCACCGCATTGAACTGCGGCAGCGTGGCGGCGAAATCATAGTTCGGCGCGCCGGCCACGTAGGTGTTCGGCTGGCCGTTGAGCTTCTTGAGCGCATTCAGCAGCGCCGGAATGTTGAACACGGCCACCGTGGTCGGAAAGCTGCCGCCTGCCCCCTGCATGTAGTTCGGAAAGCTCGTGGTCGAGATCACGTTGGCGCCAAGGCTGCCATAGGTGATCGGAGTAGCTCCCGTGGGGGTGGTGTAGAAATCGTACTGGCTCGAGCCGCCGGTCCAGTCATTGTCGAAATCGTCGCGCGCTTTGTGGCGCGAAGTGTCCGCCAGTCCGAAGCGGAACTGGCTCAACGGCCCCAGGTCATCGAACTTAAGCGTGCCGTCCAACGTTCCGCCCGTCACCTTGTCGTGCACGCTGTTGCCGTTGAGTCCGGTGTAGTGGGCGGTCCAGAAGTTGTTGTTGAGCGCGCCCGAGGCCAGCGCCTGGGCGTAGCTCTGGCCGCCCGGCAGAGTGACCGATATATAGGGCAGTCCGCCGCTGGGGTTATTGCGCCAGTTGATGACGTCCTGGTTGTAGGGCGTCGCTGATTCCAGACCCGAGGTCACGAATGCATCGTTGCCGCCCTCGGGACGATTGGACTTGCTTTGGTAGATGTCGCCATCCAGCGTGAAATTCGACAACGGCGTCCAGGAAGCATTCGCCCCGATCAGCGAGGTGGTGACGCGCCGATCAACGGTCTGATTGACGATCTCGGGCGTGAAGGTATTGGCCGTAAAGGAGGTGATGAAGCCATTCTTGACGACCACGTTGGACCATTCGGGATTGCCGTTGGCGTCGTAGTTGAAATCAGGGTAATACGCCTGGTTGTAGGCCACCTGCGGATCGATCAGCCGGGAATACAGCCCATCGACCGTGACGTGCAGCGTGTCGGTGGGACGCCATTCGAGCGTGCCCGAAAAGGCATCGCGGCGCTTCTGATCGACCACCGAGCCGAATGAGATGCAGCACTCGGCGACCACCGGTGCGCTGGTCGGCCCGGATAGCGGCCACACACCCGGATTGCTGCCGTCATAGGTGTTGTAGTTGAGCGAGTCGGTGCGGGTCTTCTGGCTGGAAAATACCGCGCCGAGCAGCAGGCCCCAGCGGCCATCGGAGGTGGTATCGCTGATAAAGGCCGAGCCCTTCTTGCCCCAGTCCTCCGACATGTCGTTGTAGTTACCTTCCACGCGAACCGCGGAGTGCAGTCCCGGATTGTCGAATGGCCGCGCCGAGCGCAGGTTGACCGTGCCGCCGATGCTGCCCTCGAGTGCCGAGGCCTGCGAGGACTTGTAGACATCGGCACCCGAAATGACATCCGAAGGCAGCACGTCGAAGGCGAGCGCGCGACCATCATCGTCGGTGGCGACGATGCGATTGTTGAGCGTCACGATGTTGTACTGCGAGCCCAGTCCGCGAATGCCGATGTACTGGCCTTCGCCGCCGGTGGTGCGCGTTATGTTGACGCCGGTGATGTGGCGCAGAGAGTCTGCGATATCGGCGTCGGGAAAGCGGCCCAGTTCGATGGCGTCGATCGAGTCCTGGACGATCTCCGCATTGCGCTTCTCGTTGAGCGACCGGCCAAGGCTCTCGCGCAGGCCATCGACCACAACGGTCTCGAGCTGCAAATCGTTCGTCGCGGCCGCGGCCGCGGCCGCGGGGGCCGCTGCGGGGGCCGCCGGGGTTGCCGCCGGATCGGGACTGCTTGCGGCATCGTCCGCTCGTGCCGCAAGCAGACTCGTACCATTCAAGCCAAGGAGCAGGAGGCCGGTGGAGACGCGCCGGAGGTTCTTGAGCATGACCGTATTCCCTACTTATGTTATATGAAAACAAACGAAAGCCAGGACCCCTCTAATCACTTTCGTTTTATTTCTTTTAATATTTCGGATATCTTCGTATCTGTCAAGTCGAAAACGAGTCCGGGATTGGTAGACTCGACACCAGAGGGGCAGGCAGCGCGTGAAAAAACCATCCACCAGCAGGCGCCGATTCCTGCAGCTTGCCGCCGGCACGAGTCTGGTTTCAGTCAGCCTGTTCGCCCGTGCATCGGCCAATTCGTCCACCGATCCGCGCGTTGCGGCAACGCTGGGCGACGGGCAGCTGCTGATCGAATTCGACTCAAAGATGCGCACGCGCCTCTGGCGTCGGAAAACCGCTCTGACCGGCTGGGCTGCCGCAGATTACCTGCTGCTCAAAGACGGATCCCGTCTCGACGACTTTGTCCTGCAGCGGCACACGACGCAGCGCATTGATGGGCCTCTGGGGGCCGGCATCCGGCTGCATGCGATCGGCACCGCGGGGGCGCGCCTGGAAAAGAGCGCGGAATTCGATCTGTTCGAACGCTATCCTGGGTTCGCCCTCTACCGGGTGTCCTATCGCAATCTCGGGCCGCAGGCGGTCGCGATCAGCGGCTGGACCAATGCGAAGCTGCGCCTGTTGCCGGAGGCGATGACGGAAGGCACGAGAGCTGGGCCTGCATTCTGGAGCTATTGCGGCAGCACGCATTCGGATCGGCGCGACTGGGTGCAGCCCGTGCTGCCCGGGTTCAGCCAGGACAACTTCATGGGCATGGAGGCATCCGACTACGGCGGGGGCACGCCCATCGTGGATGTATGGCGCCGCGACTGCGGTCTTGCCGTGGGCCACCTGGAGATGACGCAGGAACTGGTGTCGATTCCGGTCCGCCGTGACGGGACCAGCGTGGAAGTCGCCCTCACCAAGGCGCACGCCCAGCAGCTTGAGCCGGGCCAGCAGTTCAGCACCCATGAAACCTTCATCGCCACGCACACCGGCGACTACTTCGCGGTACTCGATACTTACCGTCGCATCATGGCGGATCGCGGCGTTGCCTCTCCGACCCCGCCTGACGCCGCCTACGAGCCCATCTGGTGCGCGTGGGGCTACGAGCGTGACTGCACTGTGCAGCTCATCGAGGACACGCTGCCCAAAGTGCGCGATCTCGGACTGCGCTGGGCCGTCATCGATGACGGCTGGCAATCCAATGTCGGTGACTGGAACCTGAATCGCGACAAATACCCGGGTGGCGAAGCCGACATGCGGCGCCTGGTCCAGCGCATCCGCGCTGAAGACCTCAAGCCGCGGCTGTGGTGGGCACCGCTGGCCACTGCGCCGGGCTCAGACCTGCTGCACGACCACACCGATCTGCTGCTGCTGGACAAAGAGGGCGCGCCGCAAGCCGTTTCCTGGTGGAATAGTTTCTATCTTTGCCCCGCCTATCAGGGAACCATCGACTACACGCTCGAGCTCGTGCGCCGATTCATGGGCGAATGGGGCTACGCGGGACTGAAGATCGATGGCCAGCATCTGAATGGCGTGGCCCCCTGCTTCAACCCTAAGCACCGGCACGCGCGCCCCGAAGAATCGGTGGAGAAACTGCAGGACTTCTTCCAGGCGATCTACCGGACGGCCACCAAAATCGATCCTGAGGCGGTCGTCGAGCTGTGCCCCTGCGGCACCTCGCAGTCCTTTTTCAACTTCCACTCGATCAACCAGGCGCCGGCCTCGGACCCCGAATCATCCTGGCAGGTCCGGCACAAGGGAAAGACACTCAAGGCGCTCATGGGGCCCAGCGCGCCGTTCGCGGGCGATCATGTCGAATTGAGCGACGGCGGTGCCGACTTTGCCTCCACGGTGGGAGTCGGCGCCATCATCTCGACCAAATTCACCTGGCCGCGCGATCCTAAACCGAAGGATTCCTTTCTGCTGACACCGGAGCGCGAAGCGCTCTGGCGCAAGTGGATCACGCTCTCCAACGAGCGCGATCTGCCGCGCGGCACGTATCGCGGCGAACTGTACGACATCGGTTTCGATAAACCCGAAACACACGTGGTCGAGAAGGGCGGCCGCTTCTACTACGCGTTCTATGGCCGCAGGTTTGACGGACCGGTGTCGCTGCGCGGCCTCGCATCGGCCCGCTACCGTGTGCGCGACTACTTCAACGATCGGGAACTCGGAGAGCTCATGGGCAGCCACGCCATCCTGCCGATCGCCTTCGATGGCTCCCTGCTGCTCGAAGCGATACCGGTCTGATGTTGAACGCGGCGGAAGGTGGCCTGTTGATCGAAGAGCGCCGCAGGCGCATCTGCGAGTTCCTGCGCGATGAAGGGCGCGTCACGGTTGACGCGCTTGCGAATCATTTTGGCACCTCGCAGGTCACCATTCGCGCGGATCTCTCCGCGCTCGAGACGGCAGGCGTACTGGTGCGCACGCACGGAGGGGCGGTGCCTCGGGAAGGCGAGGACGAGCCGCTCGGGGTCAAGCAGCTACAGCATCATGCGGAAAAGGTCCGGATCGCACACGCCGCGGTGGCTCTCATTCGCGACGGCGAAACCATCATTCTCGATTCGGGTACCACCACCGCGGAAATCGCGCGCGCGCTGCGTAAAGCCGATCTGAAGTCGATCAACGTCATCACCAACGCCCTGAACGTGGCGGCACTGCTCATGGATGTGCCATCGGTGCGGCTGATCGTGCCCGGTGGCATCCTGCGTCGCGAATCCAACTCCCTCTCCGGTCCCATGGCCGAGGCCACCCTCGCCAACCTGCAGGCGGACCGTCTCTACCTGGGCGCCGATGGGCTGGATCCGGAAATCGGCGTCATGACGCCGCATCTGCAGGAAGCCGAACTCAACGCCAAGATGATCCGCATCTCCCGGCAGGTGGTCGTGGTCGCCGATTCTTCCAAGCTGCTACGCCGCAACATTTCGCTGATCGCCAAGGTGGAGCAGATTCACATGCTGATCACCGATCGGGCCGCGCCGGCGGCCTCGATCGAGGAACTGCGGCAGCGGGGGGTCGAGGTTCGACTCGTCTGATGCGCTGGCTGCCGCTATTGCTGCTCGTTGCCTCGGTCGCCGCGCGGGCGCAGGCGCATTATTACTCGCTCGCGGATTTTCGCCGCGTCGAGAAGATCGACGCGCACATGCACATTCATGGTCGGGCGGACCGGCTCATGGCCCGCGCCATGCAGGACGGCTTTCGCATCCTGACAATCAATGTCGATTACCCGGATTTTCCGCCGTTACCCGATCAGGAGCGCGATGCGGTGTCGCTGCACGAGCGCTATCCGGGCCGCGTCGCCTTCGCCGGGGCCTTCTCGGTGCAGGGCTTCGATTCAGCGGATTGGGCCGCATCCGCGGAGCGCCAGATCGATCTGGCCGTGCAGCAGGGCGCCGTCGGCATCAAGGTCTGGAAGAACATCGGCATGAGCCTCAAGGATGCCGATGGCCGCTACGTGATGCCGGATGATCCCCGGCTCGAGCCGGTGTTGGCCAAGCTCGAGCGCGAGCACATCGTGCTGCTGGGTCATCAGGCCGAGCCGCTCAACTGCTGGCTGCCGTTCGAGCAGATGACGGTGCGCGGCGACCGTGACTACTTCCGCGAACATCCCCAGTACTACATGTACCGGCATCCCGAGATGCCCTCGCACGATGAGATTCTCGCCGCGCGCGACCGCATGCTCATCGCACATCCGGCGCTGCGCTTCGACAGCGTGCATCTGGCCTCGCTGGAATGGGACGTAGACAAGGTTGCGCAGTTCCTGGACCGGTTTCCGGGCGCCAACGTCGATATGGCCGCGCGTCTGGTGCACCTGGAGTATCAGGCGAGCAAGGATCCGCAGAAGGTGCGACGGTTTCTAATCCGCTACCAGGACCGCGTGCTGTACGGCAGTGATGACGCGTATGGCCCCGGCGATGACAATGCTCACGCAGTCGCCGATATTCATGCGGGCTGGGTCGAGGACTGGCGCTTTCTGGCCACCGGCGGGCGCATGCATTCGTCGGACTTCGCGGCCGGCTTCAACGGGCTGCGCCTGCCGCGCGAGGTAATTGACAGGATTTATCGCGGCAACGCGCTATCGGTGTTCCCGGGCGCCTGGAAATTCTGAGGTCTGGCCTCGCGCTACGGCAGATCCTGCAGCGCCGCGAACGTTCCCGGTGCGCTGGCAACCTGCAGCAGCACGCCGGGCGTGTTGGTGTAGATACCGTTCACGACCGGATGCGTGGCCCCGGTGGCGACCACGATGTCGATGAGACCGTCTCCATTGACGTCGGCAAGCGCCAATTGATTGGAATTGGAGACGGTGTAATTCGTGGCCGCCAAAAAGGTGCCCGCCGTGGCAGGATTCTGCAGCAGTACGCTGACCGCGTTGCTGCCGCCAATGACGATATCCGGCAGAGAGTCGCCATTGACGTCCGTCACGACGATGGATTGCACCAGGCTGTGCGCCGCAATCGGGTAACTCACCGGGGCGAGGAAGGTGCCGGGACTGGCCGCATTCTGCAGCAGTACCGACACCGATGGCGCCGAACCGCCGGTCGGACCCGGATCCGTGATGATCAGATCATTGAAGCCATCGCCGTTGACGTCGGCAATCGCGATGACATTGGCGCCGGCAAGATCGGCGTTCGCGGTTTGCGTGAAGACGCTCACTGGCGCCGCATACGTGGTAGCGGCGGCGGCACCGGTATGCATCAGGACCTTGACGCCGATCGCATCGGCCAGCGCCACGTCGGGAAAGCCGTCGTGATTCAGATCGCCCACGGCCACCCAATTGGCGCCGCCGGTGTACAGCGGGATGGGCGCCGCGAACACGCCGGCGGAGGTCTGCAGGAACAGTGAGACATTGAAATCGGCCGACACGAGATCGGGCAGCCCATCGCCGTTCATATCGCCGATTGCGAGCTGGGAGGCACCGGGCGATGACAGGATCACCGGGGCGGCAAACGTACCGGGGCTGCCGATGCTGTTCATGAACACCTTGAGATCGCCGTCGTTGTAACTGGCCGACACGAGGTCAGGCAGGGCGTCGCCGTTGAGATCGGCACTCGCCAGGTACAGCGGATCATCGCCATCGGCGGTCAGCACCGGCGCCGCGAAAGTGCCGAGGCCGGTCGACAGATAGCTCTTCAGGTAGCCGGTGTTGCCCTGCGAGGAGTACACAACGGTGCTGGTGCCGATGACCGAGGTGTGTCCGTTGCCGTTGAAATTACCGGCAACCACCCCGAGGGACACCTCGGACGGCGTGATGACGGGCGCATAGCCGCAGTTGAAGCAGCGATTATCACCGCCGCAGCTGGATAGAACCGGCAGTACGGCCAAAAGTGCCCACTGCTTCAGGGAGATGCGTCGGGTGTCAGAGGCTTCGCTGGTGCGCAACATGTTGTCTCCCCGGGACCCGTAAAGTAACCACGCCCTGACGCCGCAACGTACCAGCGCCGCTTAGGTTGACCCGGCACCGGGCTCTAAATTCCTCGTCCGGGCGTCGATTCCGGCGGCCCCGGATCGTCGTCTGGCCAGGAACACCGGATTTTGACCTCCAGACCTGAAATTTGGATCGGCCCAGTCTACAAATCGAGGAGAAGAATCATGCGAGTGATGGTCATCGTCAAGGCAACCCCCGACTCCGAGGCCGGTCAGCTCCCGAGCGCGGAACTGCTCTCGGAGATGGGCCAGTTCAATGAGCAGCTGGTCAAGGCCGGCATCATGCTGGCCGCAGAAGGGCTGCACTCGAGCTCCCGCGGCGTTCGCGTCAGGTTCGGCGCCGGCCGAAGCACGGTGACCGACGGCCCCTTCACCGCCACCCCGGAACTGATCGCAGGCTTCTGGCTCTGGCAGGTGCGCTCGCTGCAAGAAGCGGTCGAATGGATCCGCCGTTCGCCGTTCCGCAAGGGCGAGGAGACCATCGAGATCCGCCGCCTGTTCGAGGTCGAGGACTTTGCCGAAAACCTCACACCCGAGGTGCGCGTGCAGGAGCAGCGGCTGCGCGAAAGCATCGCCGCCAAACTCTGAAGTCCGGGCACCTGGGTTGCGCGGCGCACCGACCGATGTTGTCATCCGTGGCCATGGGGGCCACGCAGACACAGCGAAGCATCGACGCGCTCTGGCGCATCGAGTCGCCGCGCATCATCGCCGGGCTGGCCCGACTCGTGCGCGATGTCGGCACCGCCGAGGAGCTGGCGCAGGATGCGCTCGTCACCGCGCTCGAACAGTGGCCGCGAACCGGGCTCCCCGACAATCCCGGCGCCTGGCTCATGACCACGGCAAAAAATCGCGCGCTCGATTGGCTGCGCAGGCAACGCATGCTGGCGCGGCACCACGCGACACTCGGGCACGAGCTTGAAATGGATCAGCTCTCCAGTTCAGGGGGCCCCGAAGCGGGCGCGGACGATGAGATCGGGGATGACCTGCTGCGGCTGATGTTCGTGGCCTGTCATCCCTTGCTGGCCACCGAGGCTCGAACCGCGCTCACATTGCGCCTGCTCGGCGGGTTGACCACCACCGAGATCGCACGTGCCTTCCTGGTACCGGAGGCCACCATTGCGCAGCGCATCGTGCGCGCCAAACGTGCTTTGAGCGATGCGCGCGTGCCGTTCGAAGTGCCGGTCGGCGGCGCATTGGCCGAGCGGCTTTCCTCCGTCCTCGAAGTCATTTACCTGGTGTTCAACGAGGGTTACTCGGCCACGGCGGGTGCGGACTGGATGCGTCCGGCACTGTGCGAGGACGCACTGCGCATCGGGCGCGTGCTCGCAGGACTGATGCCGGGTGCTTCCGAGGTGCACGGCCTGGTGGCCCTGATGGAGATCCAGGCCTCGCGCACGCGCGCGCGCCAGGGAGCGGATGGCGAGCCGGTATTGTTGATGGACCAGAACCGCACACTCTGGGACAGGCTGTCGATCAGTCGCGGGCTGGCATCATTGGCACGCGCGGAGGTGCTGACCGACAGGCCCGGAACGTATCTGCTGCAGGCCGCGATCGCCGCCTGTCATGCGCGCGCAGTCACGGCCGCGGACACCGACTGGGCGCGCATCGTGACGCTCTATGACGATCTGATCGCGCTGGCGCCGTCCCCGGTCATCGAGCTCAATCGCGCCGTAGCGATCGCAATGGCGCGGGGACCGGCGGCCGCCCTCGAACTGGTAGACAAACTGGTGGTCGATGGCAGGCTCGCGCACTATCACCTGCTGCCGAGTGTGCGCGGCGATCTGCTCGCGCGGCTCGGACGGCGCGATGAGGCGCGGCGCGAATTCGAGCGCGCCGCATCACTGACACAAAATGAACGCGAGCGGCGCTTGCTGCTCGATCGGAGTGAGCATGTCGTACATGCTGTTGATCGTTGAACCGCAGGGACAGCGCGCCGAACGTTCGCTCGAGGACGGGCAGGAGCTTTATCAGCGCATGGTCGACTACTCGCACAAACTCCAGTCGCGCGGCATCCTGCTGGGTGTCAACTCGCTCAAGAGCGAGGCCGTGCGGTTGAACAGGCGCGCCGGCAAGGCGAGCCTCCTCGACGGACCGTTCGCAGAAGCCAAGGAATTCGTGGGCGGCTACTTCCTGCTCGATTGCCAGACTATCGGGGAAGCCCGCGCCTGGGCCGAGCAGTGCCCGGCGGCCGAATGGGCCACCATAGAAATCCGGGAAGTAGGGCCCTGCTTCACCTGAAGGGCTGATTCTCGGCGCAACCGCGAGGGCTGTCGCAGTTTTTCGTGCCATTCCTGACTACGATCCGGCGGATGTCTTCGGATTCGCTGATTCAGGGACTGCCCGATCTGATCGTACGTCTGACGCGCGAGGGCGTGATACTCGCTATTCAGGGCGGGCGCGCGGTGGGCACACTGCGGCCGCCGGAACCCTGCCTCGGCCAGAATATCGATACGATCTGGCCCAGGGCCGTAGCCATGCTCGTCAGGCAACTGGCGCGCAAGGCCATTACCGACCGCACCAGCATCGACGCACGCTTCCAGGACCGCGGCCGCAACTACGAGGCCCAGGTCAGCGTGCAGGGCCCGGATCGCGTGCTGTGCGTACTGCGCGCACTCTCGTCCGCAGCGGCCACGGATGCCGACGCCACGGTCGAGCGCTTGGGTCCCCAGATCGACCGCCGTGGTTTCATGCACCGTTTCAAGGAATCGGTCGCCGCAGCAGCGCTGCGCGAGAACCCGATGGCTCTGGCCGTCATCCAGGTCGATGGCATCGCCGATATCGCACAGGCGATCGCGCCCGCGGTCTCCGAACAGGTCATGACCGCGGCCATCCTACCTGGGCCAGCTCGGCGACAACCTGCTGGCCCTGGTCATCGATTCGGGCAGCCGCGAGTTCATTGAGGCGCGCGTCGCCGCGCTCTGCGCCAGCCTGCGCGAACCGGTGTCGCTGGGATTGAATGTCTTTCACTTGAGCACTTCCGCGGGCGCAGCGTTGCTGGGCCAGGATTCAAGCTCCGCGCGCACGCTGCTCGATCACGCTCGCTCGGCCGCGAGCGAAGCACGCCGCGCGGGCGTTGCGCGAGTGAGCTTTTTCACCGATACGTTGCGCGTCAAATCGCTGGCGCGGCTCGACCTGGTGCACGAGCTGCGCGACGCCATCGCGAATCGCCAGATAGGCTTCCGCTATGCGGGCCGCCATGACCTGGCCTCGGGCCAGCTGACCGCCTGCGTGGCCGAGATGGTCTGGATTCACCCGCTGCGCGGCGCGATTCCCGCCAGCGAGTTCCTTCGCATTGCCGAGTCGACCGGCCTCGCGCTTTCGCTCTCGCAGGCCGCGTTCAGCTGGCTGCAGGAGGACTACGCCCGGTTCCAGGAGTCGTGGCCCGCGCATGCACGATTGTCCTTCGCAGTCTCGCGCCACCACCTCTCGCACGAGGAATTCGTCGCCGACTTCGAGCGCGCGCTAAGCCAGGGCCCGATTCCGCCGGAGCGTCTGGAGCTGCGCATCTCGGAGCACCATCTGGGTACGCGCCAGCCCGGAGAATTCAAATCGCTGGCCAATCGCGGCGTCGAGCTGATGGTCGAGAATGTGGGTGGTGCCGGTGCGCCGCTCACCTGGCTGGCGCATGCGCCGGTCGCCGCGCTGCAGATCGATGCTGCCTGGTCGGGCGCGGTGCGCATGGATGCCAGCGCGCTCAGGATCTGCCGCGCAGCAGTAGGACTGGCGCGCTCCTTCCGCATGCATGCCATCGCACCCGGCGTCGATGATCCACAGCAGTGCAAGAGGCTGCTCGACATCGGCTTTGACCAGGGCGTTGGGCAACTCTTCCCGGCGTTGGCGCTGTCCGCAGCAGCGCTGGAGCAGCAGTACCTGCTGAGTCCCGAACTCATCGTCGAAACCGCGCGCAAGCGTGGAGTCTGAGCCCATCCCGGCAAGGCGATGGGTTACTCTCGGCTCTTCCTGATGCACGAGGAGCCCATCATTGAGCTCGGAGGCTGGCGTGACACTCGCGGTGTGTTTGTGCGCCTGCCTGCTCGCAGCGCTGGCCTACGTCGCCTATCGGGCGCGGCTCCAGGCCATGAAAATCCAGCGCCTCGCGCGCGAGCGTCTGCGATTGGAAGCCGAACTGATCTTCCATGCACGTGAGCTTGCGCAAAGCAATCGGGCGCTCGAGGAGGCGGTGCGGAAGATCGATGACATCGAGGCAGGACGCCGTGTCGAGCAAGCCGTGGCCGCTGGTGTGATCGATGTGACGAGCGCGACGGATACTCCCATCGAGACGCAGGAGAGCGAAGCGGCGCCTCCCGGGATGCCCCCCGACGTCCCGATCTGGTCTGACATCGATAGTGCGGCGGTCGGGCGGCTGTGCGATCTGCGCGGCAGCGGCCCATCGGATCTCTACGGGCGGTTGGTCGAACTGTTCGAGTCGGGGTCAGCACGCGCGTTGGTCGAGCTGCGCACCGCGCTGGAGCGCGGGCGCTTCGAGGACGCGGCCACCGTCAGCCACAAGTTCGCATCGAGCGCCGCCAACGTGGGCGCGCTTACCTTCGCACAAAGCGTGCGCGAGCTCGAGCGTCTGTGCCTGGCGGGCGATGCCGGCCATGCGTTGGGACTGTACCGGCGGTTGCGCGCGGCGCATCCGGCATTGATGGTGATTCTGCAGGGCAAAAGGCTGAAGGCCAGCGGCTCCGGCACCAAATCGGCTGAAAATGCAGGGTATCCTTCGACTCCATGAGTTCGCGCTGGCCGGTTGCCTGTCACACGCCAGGCCTCAAGCGGTCAGGCTGTCCCGACAACGCGACCGACAACGCTCGCCGCAGCGCATTCAGCCGGTCGCGGTTCATCGCCTGTGCCAACTTCGACTCGCTCGCCAGATCGAATCCGTGATACGCGCCCGGGTACACGTGCAGCTCAGTCGGCACGCCCGCCTGCATGAGCCGCGTTGCGTAGTCGATGTCCTCTTCCAGGAAGAGATCGAGCGCCCCGACCGTGATCAGCGCGGGCGGCAGGCCGCGAAGATTTGTGGCTCGTGCGGGCGCTGCATAGGGCGACACACCGACCGCCCCGGGAGCTGCGCCCAGCAACGCGGTCCAGCCAAAGCGGTTGCTGTCATGCGTCCACAGATGCTGCCCGGTGTAGGGATTGGTTTTAACGAGCGCCGCGGTTCGATCATCGAGCATCGGGTAGACCAGATTCTGGAAGCAGATCGGAACCTCTCCACGATCCCGCGCCAGCAGCGCGAGTGCCGCTGCCAGTCCGCCGCCGGCGCTCTCGCCACCGATGGCGATGCGCTCAGGATCGATGCGCAACTGCGCGGCTGCGCTGTGCAGCCACTTGAGCGCCGCGTAACAATCCTCGACCTGGCCCGGCGCGCGCGTTTCGGGCGCCAGACGATAGTCGACCGACACGATGAAACAGGACAGTCTCCCGGCCAGTTCGCGGTTCGCGACCTCCGCCGAATCAGCCGTGCCCAGTATGTAGCCGCCGCCGTGAATATGCAGATACGCGGGCATGGTCTGCCTGATGCGCGTTGGCTGATAAGTCAGTACACGCACGGCCGGCGCGCCGGGCGGACCCGGAACGTACTTCTCGGCCACCCGGATCCCTTTGTCGGGTGCCGTGCCCGAGGCCGCAGCGAGATTCCGCCACATTTCATCGCCGTCACGGCGGATCTGCGGCAGCGCGTCCAGCGACAGGGACAATTGCGGGAGTGCACTGAGCAGGCCCCGGAGCTCCGGATCTACCAGATCTGGGGAATCGCCGTCGGTCACCGTCCGCGCACCTCTTGAATCCGGGGCTGTAAACACCCACGATCATTCTATGGTAACCCTGGTCCTTCCGGATGCTGCGTCTGCTTAGGCTGTGGCGCCTTGCCGGGCAGGACCTGCGCCTGCTGTGGTTCGCGTTGCGGCATGAACGCCGTCCGCTGTGGCTCTGGCCCGTCGCGATTCTACTGTGCCTCTATGCGATCGAGCCGTTCAACTTTGCGATTCCGGTGCTGGGTGTGCTCGATGATTTCATCCTGCTGCCGCTGATCCTGCACCTCGTAGTGAGACTGCTGCCCCAGGATATTCGCTCAGCCGGCGCGCTTGAGCGATGACATGTCGATGACGAAGCGATATTTGACGTCGCTCTTGAGCATGCGCTCGTAGGCGTTGTCGATGTCCTGCATGCGGATCATCTCGACATCGCTTGTGATGTCTCTCTCAGCGCAGAAATCGAGCATCGTCTGCGTTTCCGGAATCCCACCGATCGCCGATCCGGCGAGACTTCGCCTGCCGAGAATGAGATTGAAAATATTCGGCGGTGTGTGCGGGGAAGGCGGGGCACCCACGAGTGTCATGGTGCCGTCCCGCCGCAACATCTGCACGTAGAGATCCAGATCCAGGGGTGCGGCGACGGTATTCAGGATGAAGTTGAGGCTTCCGGCCTGGCGAGCCATCTCGTTCGAATTTCTCGAGACCACGACTTCATCGGCGCCAAGCTTGATGGCGTCCTCGCGCTTTGCCGCCGAGGTCGTGATTGCGACCACGTGGGCGCCGAGACCGTGCGCCAGTTTGATGCCCATGTGTCCGAGGCCGCCGATGCCGACGATGCCCACCCTGGAACCGGGCCCGACCTTCCAATGCCGCAGTGGCGACCAGGTCGTGATGCCGGCACAGAGCAGCGGCGCGGCGGCTGCCAGTCGATCGACTTTATGCCGCATCGTAAGCACGAAGTGCTCATCCACCGTGATGGCGGTGGAGTAACCGCCGTAGGTATTCGCGGCATCGCCGCGCGCCGTGCCGTTGTAAGTGCCCGTGAAGCCGTCCGGTCCCTCGCAATACTGCTCCAGGCCTTCCAGGCAGGCCGAGCAGGTCCGGCAGCTGTCGACCATGCAACCGACGCCGACGAAATCGCCCACTCTTACCCGCGAGACCTGGGAACCGACCGCGCTTACCCGGCCGACAATTTCGTGGCCCGGCACGCAGGGGAACTTGACGCCGCCCCACTCGCCGCGCGCCGTATGCAGGTCCGAATGACAGACGCCGCAATAGAGAATGTCGATTCTGACGTCACGCGCGCCTGGCTCGCGCCGTTCGATGGTGAAGGGCGCCAGCGGAGTCTTGGCTGATTGGGCCGCATAGGCCTGGGTCTTGGTGTTGGGCATCCTCAAATCGTAGTCGAAGGCAGGCGCCTCGCGGATGAAGAATTCTAAATCTCGCCGCGGCGTCCCGTCGCGGCATGTCGCCGCGGCGCCGACTCGCAGTACGGCTCCTGGCGTGATTGAATACCCGCCTCATTGCAAGGGATATGCAGGGGGATTCATGTCACTTCAGGGAATCGATGTAATACCGACTGCTCCCCGTCGCGCGCCGCGCTGGCTGCTGGCGCTGGGGCTGCTGCTGTTGGCCGGCTACGCCTGCCGGTTCATTGCCAGTAACGTGTTTCACTACCGCAGCTACGATGCCGCCACCTACGACATCTTCTGGCCGCGGCGCTTTGGTCTGGTTCCGCACATGCTCGGCGGTACGGTTGCCGTGCTGGTCGGGGTCATGCAGTTATGGCTTGGCGCCACCGGACGCACCGGCAGCGTTCGTTGATACGGCGATGGCATTCGCGTGTTTTGCAATTCCGCTGATGTTCATCGAACCGATACTGCAATACCGTAAACTGCGCGCGTCCCGATGAATGCATACGAGCCACCAGCATGGCACGCCAACCTGTGATGAAGCCGTCGATGAGCGATGCTGCCGTCAAGGCCAGGACCGGCAAGGACTGGGCCTGCTGGTTCGCAGCGCTCGATCGCGCCGGCGCGGCCTCACTTGATCACAAGGGCATCGTCGCGCTGCTCTCGGACACCCACGGCGTACCCGCGTGGTGGCGGCAGATGGCGGCGGTCGAATACGAACGCGCGCGCGGGTTGCGCGCCCGTCACCAAACCGCGAGCGGGTATTCCGTGGCGGTTTCCCGGACGCTTGCGACCAGCCTGCCCAAGCTTTATTCGGCCGCTGCCAGCGACGCGACGCGTGCCAGATGGTTCCCGCGGGGAAAATTCGAGGCATCCTCGCAGACCAGGGATAAGTATTTTCGCGGCGCCTGGGGCAACGGCGCGCGGCTTGAAATCAACTTCTATTCCAAGGGCGCCGACAAGGCGCAGCTCGCCGTGCAGGTCAGCAAGCTCGCGGGCAAGGCCGAGGTCGAGGCGCAACGCGAGATCTGGAAGTCCGCACTCGGCAAGCTGCAGGAACTGCTCGATCCGTGAGAGGACCCCATGAGCCAGACGCCGTTGGAATCGATTCAGCAGCTACGTGACGCGCTGAGGGCGTTTGCCGCCGAGCGGGACTGGGACCAGTTTCATTCGCCCAAGAATCTCTCCATGGCGCTGACGGTTGAGGCCGGCGAACTGCAGGAGCATTTCCAATGGCTCAGCGAAGAGGCATCGAGTGCTCTGTCGGGCGAGGAACTCGCGGCGGTCGGCGCGGAAGTGGCCGACGTCTTCATCTACCTGGTGCGCCTCGCCGACAAGCTGGGAATCGACCTGCTGCAGGCCGCCGCTGCCAAGCTTGAAGTCAACGGCCGACGCTATCCGGCCGATCAGGTCCGGGGCAGCGCCCGCAAGTATCGGGAATTCAAGGCCGGCTGAGGATAGAATTCGCCCATACGGGTTGGGGTCCATGGATAACGAAGGCGCCACGCGAATCACCACCACGGTGGTCGACGGCATTCCCGGGTATCGCATCAGCCGCCTGCTGGATCAGGGCGGCATGGGCGGGGTCTACCTGGCGGAAGATGAGACGCTCAGGCGCCTGGTCGCCATCAAGGTCATCAATCCCGAGCTGACCGAAAATACCGAGTTCAAACAGCGCTTTACGACCGAAGCGCTGATCATCGCCAGATTCCAGCATGCCAATATCGTCACCATATTCGCGAGCGGCTGGCTCGGCCCGAAACAGTACTTCGTCATGGAGTACGTCAGCGGCGGCACGCTCAAGCAGCGCCTCGATTCGGGTCGCCTGCCGCCACATGAGGCGTATCGCATCGCCCAGCAGATGGCCGACGCGCTCGCCTACTCGCACCATCGCGAGGTGATCCATCGGGACTTCAAACCCAATAACGTGCTGCTGCGAGAGAACGGCACCCCGGTGTTGTCGGACTTTGGCATCGCCAAGTCGGTGGTCATCGATGGCGCAAAGACGGCGATCGGCGTCGTCGTGGGTAGTGCGCTCTATATGGCACCCGAGCAGGCACTGGGCGCGGAGGTCTCCAACCGCGTGGACATTTACAGCTTTGGCCTGGTGCTGCACCAGATGCTGACGGGGGAACTGCCCAACCGACACCCGATCCGCTCCCGGGACGACGCGCGCCATCTCGCGCGCTCGCTGCGCACGGTCGATCCCGCCTGCGTCGATCTGATTGCGCGATGCCTGCGTGCGGCGCCGGACGAACGCCCGACGGCCGTGGAGTGTCGCGACGTGCTTGCTTCGATCACGCGTCGCGCCGTGCCGCGACGCACCTCGCGCCGTGTGCCTCTGCTCGCGGCGGCCGGTGCGCTGGTAGCCGTGCTCGCCGTTGCCGCGGCCTGGCGCCTGGGCTACTTGGGTGTGCGCGCAACTGCGGCCGCTCATGAGCCCGCAGCCGCATTGTCAGCGGCCGCCCCCGTTGCCGCCGCCCCTGTTGCCGCCTCCTCCTCTGCCGACACTACGCCCGTCGCCACACCGCCAGCCGCCGCGGCACCGGAACCGGCAGCGACGACAGCGCCTGAGAAGTCGCCGCCGGCGAAAGCGCAGGCGACTTCCCCCAAATCAAAGGCGCATGCTGCAGCGGCGCAGTCAGCGGCCGCACCGGCGCCGCTGCCGATTCCAGCAGGAATGGTGCCGCTCACGGTACAGGTAACGCCCAAGACCGCCCGGCTGCTGCTCGATGCAGAGGCTATGGCGAGTGCGTCGATGCCCATCCAGCCGGGCATGCACAACATTGCGGCGGTGGCCCCCGGTTATTACGGGCACATCGACCGCGTCTCGCTCACCGATCCGAAATCCAATGCGGTCACTTTGTCACTCGAGCCGACGACATTACCCAGTGGCGATGAGCTGCTGCGCTTCCTCAAGCTTTCCAGGAACGCCGCGCTGACACCCGCGCTGGTGCAGGGCGTGAGCGAGCGTACGCTGCGCGAGTCGCTGCGCGTCCAACGCCTGCACCAGACCAATCACGTCATGGAAGCCGAAGGCTTTACCAAGTCGGTGACCGCGCTGCGCCACTTCGGCGATGCACGCGCGGCGGTCGCCGCCTTTCTGATCGAAGGCATGAGCACCGGCAAGATCGACCGCTCCCTGGTCACGCCGGCGTTGATGGCGGCGTCGGATGGCGGCGATGCGCTGGCGAGTTTCTTTGTGGCGCTGGCACACCGGGAATCGTTCGACAGCGATACCGCTCATCTGGCGGGTTCGGGCCTGCCGTTCCAGACATTCTGCCGGCGCATGAGCATGGCGGCCGCGCAGGGATTGGCGGACGCTGCCGGTCAGTTCCGGCGCCTCGAGCACTGCACGCTGTGATGGGCGGCGCAGCCTACTCCGGGCCGGGCTCACGAAAGCGCTGCAGAAATTCCTCCAGGCGTTGCAGACGCTGCCTCAGCTCGATCGTGGCGGCGGTGTCGTACTGGCTGGGGAACAGCTGAATGTTGCGGAAGTCGCCAAAGGCCAGGACGTAACGGTGTCCGAGGCGACGCAGTAACGAGGACACCTCGCGGTTCCAGGCCTCGATGTCCGGCTGCACCGCCTGATCGCCCTCCTTGCGGCAGCGCTCGTGCAGATCCCGTCCGCGTTGTATGAACTGCTCGAGCAGCATCTGCGGTGGCTGATCCAGCGCACCGGCGAAGAGCGGCCAGATCACGAATAGAAATCCGAGGCCCGCGATCGAAAAGCAGACCTGCGGTGCGAATTCAGGGAGCGGCTGCGGTGTCAGCCATGCGGGACAGCTCAGGGACAACTGCTGCAGCGAGGGGCAGGGATCGAGGACCACATCGTGCGGTCCGTTATGGAGCATCAGCCCTGAGGCGACTAACAATACGCAGGCGAGTGCAACCAGGAACCGCAGGAAGGGCATCGCCCCATGTTAGCTAGAACGCCTCGGTAAACTCCAGCAACCCGGAATCGCGCCGCGCGGCCTCGCGCCGCGCGGCCTCGCGCTGCGCGGGTTCGGGCGTGCGGGTGCGAAATCGCGTGACAGTGCGATCGTTTATGGCGCGATACGCTCGCGCGTGGTTGTGCATCGTCGCCGGTGTATCGTGACCGAGCCAGCGCGTAATCTGGCCAAGATCGGTACCGCGTTGCAACAGGTGCATGGAGGCGGTGTGCCTGATCGTGCGCGGTGAGATACGCCGGTTCGCCAGTTCCGGATCGACGCCGGCGGCGCGTCGCACGGCGATGGCGAGCCGCCGCCGAATGCAGGTCGCGGTCATGGCCGCGCCGCGCCGATTCGGGAGCAGGAAGGAGAGCTCCCTAAACGACGGGTTGACTGTCAGCCAGTCCTGCAGCGCCATCACGGTGGTGGACCACAGCGGTACCGTGCGTGCGCGCCGCGTGCCGCGAAAATGGATGCAGGCGCCGCCGTCGATCTGGATCTGATCCACGCGCAGCCGCACGATCTCGGATACCGATGCCGCGGTGTTGTAGAGCAGGCTCAGCATCAGGTGATCGCGTTGTGCGATCCAGCTGCAATTGTGGGTGCCGATGATGGCCTGCATCTGCTCGCGCGAGAGGACGTGCGGTTTCGGGCGCACGAAGCGCCTCATCGGTACCCGGAGCGATTGCGAAATCGCATGGCGCGGCGAGGCGTCCCACGGCGCCGCGAATTTCAGAAACCCGCGCACGGCTGCGAGCCGGATATTGCGGCTGTGAATGCTGTTGTGACGCACCTGTTCGAGATGGTCAAGAAAACCATGGAGCAGTTCGGGCGTCAGATCCGCCAGTTCCACCTGCGCGATGGTCTTGCCATCGCGGGACTCGATGAACTCGAGCAGCAGGCGCAGCGCGTCGCGGTAGCTCTCGATCGTGCGCGCACTCAATGCCCGCTGATGCGGCAGGTAATCGTCGAAGAACGCCTGCAGCAGCGGAGGTAAGCATGCGGTGGATCGTGCGGTCATGCATGCAGGAAGATATACGTCGCTTTTGAGCCTCGCGCCGCTATGTGACCGGACAGCGGGTTCGGGTGACGAGGAGAGGCTGCACAGGGACGAAATCAGTGGCTTCAAGTCGCGAGCGGCCGCAGCCTTACGCTATGATTTCAGGCAATGTTGCTGCTCATACCCAACTGTCAGTGCTGCAACGGTGACCTGCCGGCCGGCTCCTCTTAAGCGGCGTATCCGATGTCTGCATATCTGTCTCCGCTGAAGCCCGGCTGGCTCGTCTGGCCCTCGGGCCGGCAGGTCTCTCACAAGTTTCTGTTCTGGCTGCTGCAGGCAGGCGGATGGATCGCCTTCGGCCTGATGATGTTCGGTTACGCGCTGGCGCGCGAAAGCCCGATGCAGGCGGTGTTCGATGTGCTGATCCTCATCGGCACGGGCTTCGGGCTCACCATCATCTATCGCTATCTTTATGGCCGCTGGCGCCGTCGCGGCATGTCGCCGGTGCGCCTCTCCATCTACGTGCTGCTGCTGGCGGCCATTGGTGCGCCCGTCTGGTTCGAACCGCAGGTGCTGTTGACCTGGGTCGCGGCCAGCATTCGGCCTTCCCTGGTGCGCTGGCTGCCCTCATTCACGTTGATCCCCCTCGACACCTGGATGTTCGAGGCCTTCGTGTTGCTGACCTGGTCGCTGCTGTATTTTGGCGTCAATGGCTGGATCAGCCTGCAGCTTGAACGCCGGCGATCGGCGCGCGCCGAAGCGCTGGCGCAATCGGCGCGGCTGCAGGCACTGCAGTCGCAGCTCGAACCGCATTTCCTTTTCAACACGCTCAATGGCATCTCGGCGCTGGTGCTCGAAGGACGCAGCGAAGCTGCCACGACGATGATCGCGCTGCTGAGCGACTTCCTGCGGCTGGCGCTGCAAACCATCCAGACGCCGCAGATCACGGTGGGCGAGGAGATGAGCTTCGTGCGGCATTACCTGGACATCCAGAAGATTCGCTTTGGCGATCGACTGCGTTTCCAGATCGATGTCGCGGCCGAAGCCAATGACGCACTGGTGCCCACGCTGCTGCTGCAGCCGCTGGTGGAGAACGCGGTCCGCCACGGCATCCTGGTGCGCGCCAATGGCGGCGCGGTTCAGATCAGCGTCAGCGTCCGGGCGGGACTGCTGCATCTGCGCGTCGAAGATGACGGGCCGGGACTGCAGCGGGCAAACCCCGTGTCCACCGGTCTGGGGCTGTCAAACACCGCGACACGCTTAAGCGAGCTCTATGGTTCGCAGGCAAGCTGCACGGTTGGCCGGGCGCCAAGCGGCGGGGTGGCCGCCGATATCTCGCTGCCGCTGCAGTTTGGCGCGCGCGGGGAGAGCGCCCGTCCCGAGTCCGCGTGATGATTCGAACGTTACTGGTCGACGATGAGGAACTGGCCCGCCGCGGCCTTCGGGTCCGGCTCGAGCGGGCCGGCGACATTGCGGTGGTCGGGGAGTGCGCCAACGGCGGCGAGGCGATCGCGGCCATCGGCAAGCTGGCGCCCGACCTGGTGTTTCTGGACGTGCAGATGCCCGAGGTGTCGGGGTTCGATGTGATCGCGGGCCTGGACCCTGAGCGCGCACCACACATCATTTTCGTGACCGCCTTCGATCAATACGCGGTCAGGGCCTTCGACGTCAACGCGCTCGACTACCTGCTCAAACCCATCGACGATGAGCGCTTCGCGCAGGCGCTGCGCCGCGCGCGCGAGACACTGGCCTCCAGCCGCGATGAGAGTTTTGGCACGCGCCTGAACGCCAGCGTCGCCAGTTTCCATCAGGGCATCGGCACCGCCGCCATGCGTCCGGGCTCCGACCGGCTCGCCATCCCCACCGGCGATCGCGTGGTGGTGCTGCGCATCGCCGAGATCGATTGGGTCGAGGCCTGCGGTAACTACGTCTCGCTGCACATCGGCAAGAAGGCCTGGCTGCTGCGCGAGACCATCGCGGCCATGGATCAGCGGCTGGCGCCACATGGCTTCGCGCGCATTCACCGTTCGACGCTCGTCAATGTGGAACGCGTGGCCGAGCTGCGCGCGCTCGCCAATGGGGAATTCGCCGTGCTCCTGCGCGACGGCCTCGAGCTCAAGCTCAGCCGCAGCTTCCGCCACGCCTTGGGGATGCTCTCCGGCGGGGGTGTTTAGACGCCCGCGGGCCGTTGCCTGTACGATGGGGCGTCTCGAACCGCGGAGCCGGCATGACGCAGGAGAGGGAGCGTCTCAGGGACAGTGCGCGCGGCGCGGCCAGTTGGAAGAACTGGGGTCCCTATTTGAGTGAGCGACAGTGGGGTACGGTGCGCGAGGATTACAGCGCACACGGCTCTGCCTGGGATTATTTTCCCCACGATCACGCCCGCAGCCGCGCCTATCGCTGGGGCGAGGACGGCATCGCGGGGCTGTCTGACAGCGAACAGCGGCTGTGCCTGTCGCTGGCACTCTGGAACGAGCGCGACCCCATTCTCAAGGAACGCCTGTTCGGCCTGACGAACTCTGAAGGAAACCACGGCGAGGACGTCAAGGAGCAGTACTTCTACCTGGATGCGACGCCGAGTCACTCCTACCTGAAGATGCTCTACAAATACCCGCAGCGCGCCTACCCCTACGCGGAGCTGCAGCAGGAAAGCGCACGGCGCGGCGTCGGTGCGCCCGAGTATGAGCTGCTCGATACCGGTGTTTTCGCCGAGGACCGCTACTTCGATGTGTTCGTGGAGTACGCGCAGGCCGAGCCGGGCGAAATACTGATGCTCGTGACCGCTCACAACCGCGGGCCCGAGGCGGCACCGCTGCACCTGATACCGCAGCTGCTTCTGCGCAATACCTGGTCATGGCGCCCCGGCGCCTACAAACCGCAGCTCAATACCATCAAGAATGGCGTGGTGCGGCTCGATCACAAGGAGATGCCGCCGCATTACATTCACGCCGAAGCCGGCGCGCAATGGCTCTTCACCGATAACGAGACCAATCAGGGCAAGCTGTGGAACCAGCCGTCCGAGGGCTACTTCAAGGATGCGTTCCACGACTGCATCATCGCCGGGCGCAGTGATGCGGTGAACCCAGGCCTGGCGGGTACCAAGGCCGGCGTCTGGCACCGGAGCGTGGTGCCGGCGGGCGGCGAGGTGCGGGTGCGGCTGCTGCTTTCGCGCCGCGCACAACCCAAGCCATTCCTGAATTTTGACGCCCTGATGAACCTCCGGCGACGCGAGGCCAACGAGTTCTACGAGGATCTGCAGCGCGGCATGGCATCGGACGACGCGCGAACAGTGCAGCGGCAGGCTTTCGCCGGCCTGATCTGGAGCAAGCAGTTCTTCAATTTCGACGTGGCGCAGTGGCTCAAGGGCGATCCGGCGCATCCGCCGCCGCCGCCGGAGCGCTTGCACGGACGCAATCGCGACTGGGAACACCTCAACAACGCCGACATCATTTCGATGCCGGACAAGTGGGAGTACCCCTGGTATGCGGCCTGGGATCTCGCCTTTCACTGTATTCCGCTGGCTATCATCGATCCGGATTTCGCCAAGGAGCAGCTGGTGCTGCTCACGCGCGAGTGGTACATGCACGCCAACGGCCAGATGCCCGCGTATGAGTGGGCCTTCGGCGATGTGAACCCGCCGGTGCACGCCTGGGCCACCTGGCGCGTCTACCAGATCGATCGCAAGCACAACCGCGGCCGCGGCGACCGCGCCTTCCTCGAGCGCGTGTTCCACAAACTCATGCTCAACTTCACCTGGTGGGTGAATCGCAAGGACGCGGAAGGGCGCAACGTTTTCCAGGGCGGCTTCCTCGGACTGGACAACATCGGGGTGTTCGATCGCAGCTCTCAGCTGCCCACGGGCGGCCACATCGATCAGTCCGACGGCACCAGCTGGATGGCGATGTACGCGCTCAACCTGATGCGTATCGCGCTCGAGCTGGCGCAGGAGAATCACGTCTACGAGGACATCGCGACCAAGTTCTTCGAGCATTTCCTGCAGATCGCGCACGCGATCAGCAGCATGTACAGCGAAGGGGTCGGGCTCTGGGACGACGAGGACAAATTCTTCTACGACGTGCTGCACCTGCCGAATGACAGCAAGGTCTGTCTCAAGGTGCGCTCGATGGTGGGTCTGATTCCCATGTTCGCCGTCGAGACGCTCGAGCCGGAGCTGCTCGAGAAGCTGCCCGAATTCCGCCGCCGCCTCGAGTGGTTCCTGCACAACCGTCCCGAGCTGGCGCACCTGGTGTCGCATTGGCAGGAGCCGGGCCGTGGACACCGGCGGCTGCTGTCGCTGCTGCGCGGGCATCGCATGAAGCGGCTGCTGCGCCGCATGCTCGATGAGTCCGAATTCCTGTCCGATTATGGCGTGCGCGCGCTATCGCGTGCCCACCACGACCAGCCCTATGTGTTTCGCATCGATGGCACGGATCTGTCGGTGCGCTACGCGCCGGCCGAGTCGCAGTCCAATCTCTTCGGCGGCAATTCCAACTGGCGCGGCCCGATCTGGTTCCCGGTGAACTACCTGATCATCGAGTCGCTGCAGAAATTTCATCACTACTACGGCGACACCTTCAAAGTGGAGTGTCCGACCGGATCGGGCCAGTATCTGACCATCGAGCAGGTCGCCGAAGAAATCTCCAATCGGCTCGCGAATATATTCCTGCGCAACGACGAGGGCCGCCGCCCGGTACTCGACCAGTACCCGCAGCTGCAGAACGCCGCACACTTTCGCGACTACATTCCGTTCTTCGAGTATTTCTGCGGCGACACCGGTCGCGGCGTGGGCGCGTCGCACCAGACCGGCTGGACCGCACTGGTGGCCAAGCTGCTGATGCCGCGCAAACACGAATCCGCCTCGCCCGGAGACGAGCACCGCTTCGAGTGAGCGGATCAGCCCGTCACGTGCGCCGCACCCACAGGCGATTCGAGCGGATGAAAGCGCCGCACGGCGCGGAATCCCAGCACCACGAACAGCACCAGTACGATCAGCTGTGCCACTTTAAAAGGCGTTTCGGTGGCCGTCGGCGCCAGCGCGTGCAGCGCCGGAATCTTGTCGAAGGACTGCGCCACGCCGACGAAGACGTTGAGGTACAGCGAGAGCACGGCGCTGACCACGTAGATCCAGCGCCATGCGCCGGCAGAGTGGTAGAAATAGCGCGCCGCGATGGCAATCGCGAGCGCCACCAGTGAGATCACACCGACGATCTGCGGCGGCCCGAAAGAGGCCGAATGAAACATGAAAGCCGTGACGCTGGTCAGCACGGTGGTCAGCAGGAACAACCCGGTCCATCCGTGCAGGGCGCGGCCGCCGAGCATTCCGAACAGCACGATCAGCCCCGTGAAGATGCCGATCAGACTGATGACCGTGTGCAGAACCGTAAATGCATGTACCGACATTCCGATGATCATGGTTTTTTTCCCTTGAGATGTTGTGATTATTCTGGGCGCTAACGATTACTCGGAAAACTGAACACGGCTCCCTCGCGCACGCCGGCCGACGGCCAGCGCTGTGTGATCGTCTTGCGTCGGGTGTAGAAGCGCACCCCGTCGGGACCATAGGCACCGAGGTCGCCGAACAGCGAGCGCTTCCAGCCGCCGAAGCTGTGATAGGCCACGGGTACCGGCAGCGGCACGTTGACGCCGACCATGCCGATGCGGATGTGATCGGTGAAGTAGCGCGCGGCTTCGCCATCGCGAGTGAAAAGACAGGTGCCGTTGCCATATTCGTGGGCGTCGATGAGTTCCATCGCCGCCGCGAGCGTTGGGACCCGCACCACGGCCAGGACCGGGCCGAAAATTTCATCCCGATAAATCTTCATCGCCGGCGTCACGCGATCGAACAGGCAGCCGCCCAGGAAATAGCCGCCCTCGTGACCCGCCACCTTGAGGCCGCGGCCATCGACGACGAGCTGCGCGCCTTCCTTGACCCCGAGATCGACGTAGCCGCGCACCTTGGCGCAGTGTTCCTGTGTAATGAGCGGCCCCATGTCGACGCCAGATTGGGTGCCAGGACCGACCTTCATCTTCGACAGTTCGGTCTTGAGCCGCGACACCACCGCCTCGGCGGTGTCGTCGCCGACAGCCACGACCACCGGGATGGCCATGCAACGCTCGCCGCAGGACCCATAGGCCGCGCCCATGAGGGCATTGACGGCGTTGTCGAAGTCCGCATCGGGCATGACCACCGCATGATTCTTGGCGCCGCCGAGCGCCTGCACGCGCTTACCGTGTGCGCACCCGGTGGCGTAGATGTACTCGGCGATCGGCGTCGAGCCGACGAAGCTGATCGCCTGCACGCGCGGATCGGTCAGCAGCGTATCGACGGCTTCTTTGTCGCCGTTGACCACGTTCAGCACGCCCGGAGGCAGGCCGGCCTCTAGGCCAAGTTCGGCGATGCGCAGCACGCAGCTTGGATCGCGCTCGGAGGGCTTGAGTACGAAGGTGTTGCCGCAGACCACGGCCATGGGCCACATCCACAGCGGCACCATGCAGGGGAAATTGAACGGCGTGATGCCGGCGGTGACCCCCAGCGGCTGGAATTCGCTCCACGAATCAATCGCGGGGCCGACATTCTTGGAGAATTCCCCCTTGAGGAGCTCAGGGGCGCCGGCCGCGTATTCCACGTTCTCGATGCCGCGCTGCAGTTCGCCCATCGCATCGCTTAAGACCTTGCCATGCTCATCGGTGATCAGCGCGCAGATCTCGTTGGCATGCGTTTCGAGCAGCTGCTTGAATTTGAACATGACGCGCGCGCGCTTGAGCGGCGGGGTGTCGCGCCATGCGGGGTAAGCCGCTGCCGCGGCCGCAATCGCCGCCTGTACGGTGGCGCGCGAAGCCAGCGCGACGCGCTTGGTGACGCGACCGGTGGCTGGGTTGTAGACCGGCTGCGAGCGCTGGTCACCGTTCGCCGTGGAACTGACGTGCTCGCCCCCGATCAGGTGCCCGACCGTCTTGAGGGCTGCCTGGTCCGCCATGACCTGATTTGCGATGACGGTAGTAGCTGTATTCATGCCTATTGGCTCTTGAGGGCCTGTGGAACCGTCAGTGTACCGCTAAGCTAGGGGCATGGGAGCGGGCACTTTACTTTGGCTGCGGCAGGACCTGCGGCTGCGCGACAACACGGCGCTGCGAGCCGCGGCCGCGCGCGGACTGCCGGTCGTTCCGGTGTATATCTGGTCACCCGAGGAGGAGGGCGGTTGGCCCCCCGGTGCGGCGTCGCGGTGGTGGCTGCACCAATCGCTGCAGTCGCTCGAATCCGCCCTCAAACAGAATGGATCGAGATTGATCCTGCGCGTAGGACCCGCTCTGGACGCGCTGTGTGCGCTGATCGCCGAGACGGGCGCCGATGCGGTGTATTGGGGCCGGCGCTACGAGCCGGCGGCGCAAGCCGTCAGCCACGAGATTCGCCAGACGCTGCGCCACCGAGGCATCGATGCACGCGGGTTCAACAATTCGCTGCTGGCCGAGCCCTCGGAGTTTCTGAATCAGGCCGGCAAGCCCTACCAGGTATACACCCCGTTCATGCGGGCGATGCTCAAGAACATCGATCCGCCCGCTCCCGAGAGCATCCCGCGCACATTCAGGGCGCCCAAGAACTGGCCGGTTTCGCTGCCGCTCGATGCGCTGGAACTCACGCCCAGGACCCGCTGGTACACGAGGATGGCGACGACATGGCGGCCTGGCGAGGAGGGTGCAATGACGCGCCTGAGGAAATTCGTCAGCGCGCGGCTCTCCCGGTATCAACGCGCGCGCGACCTGCCGGCGATCGCGGGCACTTCGGGCCTGTCGCCGCACCTGCATTTCGGTGAGATCGGCCCGCGCCAGGTCTGGCACGCGCTCAAGGGCGAACGGCAGCGCGGGTCTTTTGTGCGCGAGCTCATCTGGCGCGAATTCGGCTACCACCTGCTGCATCACTTTCCGCGCACGCCCACCGAGCCGTTGCGCGAGCAGTTCGCTCATTTCCCGTGGCGGCGGCGGTTGCAGGGCCTTGCGTCCTGGCAGCGCGGCGAGACCGGCATACCGATGGTCGATGCGGGCATGCGCGAGCTGTGGGCGACGGGTGTGATGCACAACCGCGTGCGCATGATCGCCGGATCCTTCCTGGTCAAGAATCTGCTGCTGTCATGGCAGGAGGGCGCACGCTGGTTCTGGGACACGCTGGTGGATGCGGACCTGGCCAGCAATACGCTCAACTGGCAATGGGTCGCGGGCTGCGGTGCCGATGCGGCGCCGTATTTCCGCATTTTCAATCCCGTGCTGCAGGGGCGGCGCTTCGACCCGGCGGGCGAGTACGTGCGCCGCTGGATTTCCCCACTTGCGTCCGTGGACGACAAGCAGGTGCACTCGCCATGGCTGGCCGCAGCGGCTCCCAAAGGCTATCCGGCGCCGCGCATCGATTTGAGCGAATCCCGCCAGGCCGCGCTCGAGGCCTACCAGGCGATGCGCGATGAGGTCGCAGACCTTCGCTAGAGGCGCGTACGATCGGCTCCGTGCGCACCCTTCTTACGATCAATGCCGGCTCCTCGAGCATCAAGTTTGCGCTGTTCGAAGCGGGCGCGGCGCCGCGACGTCTCGACAAGGGTTCGATCGAGCGCATCGGACTCGCCGACGGACCCGATCGACAGACCGCCGTCGAGCAGCTGATGCAATGGATCGGGAAGCACGCGGGTGGCGACGGAGGCGGCCAACGAAGCGGCCACGGCGACCTGGGCGCGGTAGCGCATCGCATCGTGCATGGCGGCCCGCGATATAGCGCGCCGGTGCGGCTGACCCCCGCGGTGGTGACGGAGCTCAAGGCCTTGAGCCCCTTCGATCCCGACCATCTGCCGCAGGAATTGCGACTCGCGCAGGCGCTGGCCGAGCGCTTTCCGGATCTGCCGCAAGTGGCCTGCTTCGACACCGCCTTCCATCACGACATGCCGCGCGTGGCGCAATTGCTGGCGCTGCCGCGCCGCTACCAGGCGCAGGGGCTGCGGCGCTACGGTTTTCATGGCCTGTCCTATGCCTACCTGATGCAGGAGCTCGAGCGCGAGGCGGGCACGCCGGCCGCGCAGGGGCGAGTGGTGCTGGCGCACTTAGGCAACGGCGCCAGCCTCGCGGCCGTGCGCGCTGGAAAGAGCGTCGATACCAGCATGGGATTCACGCCCGCCGCCGGCATTCCAATGAGCACGCGCTCGGGCGACCTGGATCCGGGGATCGTGTGGTATCTCGCGCGCACCGAGGGGCTCGACGCGCAGCGTTTCAATCAATTGGTCAATGCCGAGTCCGGCCTGCTCGGCCTGTCCGAGACCAGCCCCGACATGCGCGATTTGCTGGCGCGTGAAGCGAGCGATGAGCGCGCGCACGATGCGGTCGCGCTTTTCTGTTACCAGGTGCGCAAATGGATCGGCGCCTTCGCCGCGGCTCTCGGTGGCCTGGACACCCTGGTGTTCGCCGGCGGCATTGGCGAACACGCAGCCCCGGTCCGGGCGCGCGTGTGCGAGGGATTGGATTTCTTAGGGCTTGCGGTCGATGCGTCGCGCAATGCCGCGAACGCGCGCCTGATCTCGCCCGATGCCAGCCGCGTCGCCGTGCGCGTGATCCCCACCGACGAGGAACAAATGATGGCGCAATTGGTTGCCGGCGTGCTCGCCGCGTAGGATTGCGCCGACACAACAATTCCCGACTTCGCTGGCGGAAGCGGCCCAAGATGAGACCATCACCCATCCGGGGTCCATGTAGGGAGCCGATCGTGACCAGAAACATCTATCTGGCGCTTTGCATCGTCGTGGCGGCCTTGCCGACGGCTCGCGCTGCCGGGCCTCGCACGGCGGCGGCGCCCATCGAACTGCCGCCGCTCGTGCAGCCAGCCAGTGGCGAGACGCATCCGGGCAAGGTCATCTGGGCCGACCTCGTGACGCCGGATCTCAAGCAGGCCGAGCAGTTCTACGGCGCGCTGTTCGGCTGGACCTTCGAACCCGTCGGTGGCGACACCAACTCCGCAATCGCGCTCAATGCCGGCCAACCCGTGGCCGGCATCGTGCAGCGCGCGATGAAGGCCGGTCAGCAGCGACAACCTGCCTGGCTGACTTTCATCGCGGTCCGCGATGTCGCGGCAGCGCAGCGCAGTGCGCTCGCCAACGGCGGCAAGCTTCTGGCGGGGCCGAAGGACTATGCGCAGCGGGGGCGCCAGGCGGTGTTCGCCGATCCGGACGGAGCGGTATTCGCGGTGCTCGCCTCGAGCAGCGGTGATCCGCCGGATGTGCTCGCCGAGCCCGGCGAGTGGATCTGGAGTTCGCTGCTGGTCAAGAACACCGATCACGAGACGGGGTTCTATCGAGCCTTGTTCGGTTACGACGTGTTCGAGCTGCCGCCCGAGGAGTCATCCGACAACTCGCACCATGTGATCCTCGCGAGCGATGACTACGCGCGCGCCGGCATTCACTCCCTGCCGGCCGATTCCGTACATCGGCACCCGCACTGGCTCAATTTCATCCGCGTCGATGACGCCGCCGCGGTTGCTGTAAAGGCGATCGCACTCGGCGGCAAGGTGCTGGTCGAGCCGCGCGAAGATCGTCACGGCGGGCAGCTCGCCGTGATTGCCGATCCCAGCGGTGCGCCCGTGGGTGTCATGGAATGGGCGGGGCCCGAAGAGGCGCCGGACGCGGTCACCGATCAGCCGGACCTGCCCGGCGCGCAGAAGGGGGCGCCATGAGAACCATTAAAGTAAGTGTAGTTGCACTGCTGCTCGCGGGCCTCGGGGCCTGTGCCGTGGAAGGTGTCGGCTATGACGGCGATGTGGGCGTGGGTGTCGGCTATGTCGGCGATTACTACGAGCCCTGCTGCGGCGGATATGGCGGCTGGGGACGCGGCTATCGCGTCGGACCTCCGCGCGGGGGGGATCGGGGCCCCGGACGTTCGGCACCGTCGATACCCAGCCACGGGCGTAGCGGCGGCGGTGGTCATGCCGGCGGCGGGCGCGGCGGCGGCGGCGGTCACCGCTAGCGCACGGCTGGCGCCTGCCAGCTATCTCTGGTGCAGCAGGTGCGCGTCGCCCGCGGGCGCGTTGCCGTGATCGTAGGGCCGGCCGGTCAGCATGTAGATGAGCCCAAGCATGATGATGCCCGCGGCCGTCACGATCATGCCGTAGTTGCTGTACCACGGATCGTTCGGGCTGCGTGGCCACACCATGTTGACGATGGCGCTCACGCCATACAGTAGCGCCACCACGTTGATGGCGAATCCCCAGCGCCCGAGCGTAAAGGGTCCCGCGGGCTTCCAGCCCCGGAAGCGCGCGATCAGTGCGCCCAGCACCAGCATCTGGAATGAAATATAGATGCCGGCGGCGGCAAAGCTCACGATGGTGTTCACCGCGTTCTGCAGCCACACGCCGCAAAGCGCGATCACTCCCGGGACGATTCCCGCTGCCATGAGAGCGGCCACCGGCACGTGCGTATGCGGTGACAGGCGGCTAAGGCGTGCGCTGCCGGCGATCATCCGATCGCGTGCGTAGGCGAACATCAGCCGGCTCGCTGCAGCCTGGATGCTGATGAGGCAGGAGAGGAAGGACACCATTACGATCGCGATGACGGCGCGGAATCCCCATTCACCCATGGCGGCGCGCAACACCGTAGCGACCGGATCAGTGTCCTTGCCGGCGATGACCGCGTGCATGTCGGGCACCGAGAGGATCAACCCTAAGCAGACCCACATGGCGGCCGCGCCGCCGACGTAGATCGTCATGCGCATGGCGCGCGGAATCATGCGGCTCGCGTTCGGCGTTTCCTCGGCCACATCGCCGCAGGCCTCGAAACCGTAATAGCAGAACAGTGCCGACAATGACGATGCCAGGAATGCCGGCAGGTAGCCGCGACCGGTGCCGAGGCCGAAGGTGTCGAACAGCGCCGTGATCGGATGATGCCGCGCAAATATCAGCAGGTAGCAGCCGACCACGATGGCACCGATGAGCTCACAGATGAAGCCGAACATCGCCACGCGCGCCAGCAGACGTGTGCCGCTGACGTTGAACAGCGTCGATACGATGATCATGCAGATCGCCACGGCGGTCGTGATCGTCGGCGTGGGCGTGAACCCGAGCAACTGCGCCAGGAAGGGTGCACCTCCCGTGGCAATTGCCGAGATCGATACGTAGAGGGCCCAGCCATACACCCAGCCCGCCATCCAGGCCCAGCGCTTGCCGACCAGGCGGCGTGCCCAGGGATAGAGGCCGCCCGAGATCGGGAACTGCGAGACCACCTCGCCGAAGACCAGGCAGACGAACATCTGGCCGACGCCGACGATCACGTAGGACCAGAACATCGGCGGCCCGCCGGCAGCCAGCGCGCTTGCGAACAGCGTGTACACGCCGACCACCGGCGAGAGGTAGGTGAAGCCGAGGGAGAAGTTCTCCAGCTCGGTCATCGAGCGGTCGAAATTCGAGCTGTAGCCGAGGGCCTTGAGCTGCGCTATGTCGGCATCGTTGACAGCGCGCGCATCGCGGGCTGCCGCGGATTCGTTGTTGTTCATCTGTCGATCCTTCGTGGGGGAGCAGCGCCGCAGACGCTCGTCTGCTGAAGTTTTGTCTAGTCGCTCGCTGCGCCGCCGTAAATGATAATCGACAGCATGCGGATCGGCACCTTCACGAGCTTTTCGGGGCCGTGGGCAATGTCGCCACGAAAAGTCAGCGAATCGCCGGCCTTGAGCAGGTGGCTGCTCTTGCCGTGCCGGTAGCGGATTTCACCGGAGAGAATGTAGAGGAACTCGGTTCCGGCGTGCTGGAAGCCCGGGAAGATCTCACTCTTATCGGTCAGCGTGACCAGAAATGGTTCAAAAACCTTGACCGGTCCGCGTTGCGCAGCCAGCAGGTGATAGGTATGCCCCCGTTTGGTGCCGCGGCGCACGACCTCCAGGCCGCCGCCGTCGGGCACGTGCTGCGCGCCGCCCTCGTACTCGCCCACTTCCTGCAGCAGCAGGGCCGGGCGTACCCCAAGCGCCTCGGCCAGCGCTACGATGGTCTCGAGGCTCGGGTTGACATGGCCGGTTTCGAGCCGGCTGAGCATGCCCGGGCTGATGCCGGCATGCTGTGCGACATTGGCCAGCGTGAGATCGAGTTCTTCGCGGATCCGGCGCGCGACATGGCCGATGCGAGCGGCAACCTCGGAACGGTTGACCAGCGGCCGCGACTCAAATTCGGTGGCTGCTTTCGGACGGGTGCTGGGGCGGGTTCGGCTTCCCACTGTGCTCACTATGCAACAGACTTGCGTGGTAGTAAAGTTTCGCACATATGCCTGCGCGCCTGCTCAAATTCGCATTCTCGCGGCAGCATCCCGAGCCGCGCATGTTCACGCGGCACGAGAAGCTCAAATCGAGCTACGACGTGGTGATTATCGGTGCGGGTGGCCATGGCCTGGCTTCTGCTTACTATCTGACGCGCGATTATGGCATCCGCGACGTGGCAGTGCTCGATAAGGGTTATCTGGGCGGCGGCAACACCGGCCGGAACACCACGATCATCCGCTCCAACTATCTCACCCCCGAGGGCGTGCAGTTCTACGACGAGAGCGTGCGTCTGTGGCAAAACCTCTCGGCGGATTTCGACCTCAATCTTTTCTATTCGACGCGCGGCCATTTCACGCTGGCGCATACCGATGCGGCGATGCGCACCATGCGCTGGCGCGCGGAGGTCAACAAGCATTACGGCGTCGATAGCGAGGTGGTCGACCGCCAGGCGGTGCACGAGGCCATCCCCAGCATGGACATCAATTGCGCCGGCCACGCACCGGTGCTCGGCGCCCTCTACCACGCGCCCGGCGCGATCGCGCGGCACGATGCCGTCGCCTGGGGGTACGGCCGCGGCGCGGACCGTCGTGGTGCCGAAATCCATCAGAACACGGAGGTGATCGGCATCGAGGTCGAGGACTCAGGATCCGGGCCGCGCGTCACCGGCGTGCGCACCACGCGCGGTCACATCGCCACGCGCAAGGTGCTCTGCGCGGTGGCGGGCAGCACGCCGCGGCTGCTGGACATGCTGTCGCTGCGGTCGCCCATCGTGGTGCATCCGCTGCAGGCCATGGTCTCCGAGCCGCTCAAACCCTGGCTCGATCCGATCATCGTGTCCGCCTCGCTGCATGTTTACGTCAGCCAGAGCGCGCGCGGCGAACTCGTCATGGGCGCCTCGCTCGATCCCTACGAGCTGCATTCGACGCGCTCGACGCTCGACTTCACCGAGGCGCTTGCGGCGCACATGCTCGAAATGTTCCCGTTCCTGTCCGACGTCAAGATCAACCGCCAGTGGGCCGGCATGGCGGACATGACGCCGGACTTCGCGCCCATCATGGGGCTGACGCCGGTACAGGGTTTCTACCTGGACTCGGGCTGGGGTACCTGGGGCTTCAAGGCGACGCCGGTGTGCGGCAAGACCATGAGCTACACCGTGGCGCGCGACCAGGCGCACCCGCTCATCGATGGCTTCGGCTTTGACCGCTTTGCGCACTACTCGCTCACGGGCGAGAAGGGCGCAGCGTCGGTCGGCCACTGACGCTTAAGTCCAGCCATGAAGCTGATGACCTGCCCCATCAATGGCTCGCGCGCGATCAGCGAATTTGCCTGCGGCGGCGAGCTGCGGGCGATGCCCGACCCGGCTGCGACCGACGATCGGGCCTGGGCCCACTATGTGTTCAACCGCGCATCGCTGCCGGGCCTCAGGCGCGAGTGGTGGTGCCATACGCCGAGCGGCGTGTGGTTCATTGCCGAGCGCGATACCGCCACGGACACGGTTCATCGCACCTATCTTTTCACGCCGGAGCTTCTGACCGGGGGCGAGCGCTCATGAGCCGCCTGCCGCCAATCGCCGGCGAGCTGATCGACCGCACACGACCCGTGGAGTTCAGTTTCGAGGGCCGCCGCTGCGTTGGCTTCGCCGGCGACACGATCAGCTCGGCGCTGGCCGCGAATGGCGTCAGCGTGTTCGGCCGCTCGTTCAAGTATCACCGCCCACGCGGGTTGCTCAGCGCGGCCAATCATGACGTCAACGCACTCGTGCAGGTGCGCGCCGGCGGTCGCAGCGTGCCGAATGTGCGCGCCGACGTCGTGGCCGTGCAGTCCGGCTGGCAGATCGAGGCGGTCAACACCCGGGGAGGCGTGGGCGCCGATCGGCTGGCTTTCATCAACCATCTCTCGCCGCTGCTGCCTGTGGGCTTCTACTACAAGGCGTTTCACAACAAATGGCTGTTTCCGCGCTGGGAGCGGATGTTTCGCCACCTGAGCGGGTTGGGTCGCGTGGATTTGTCCGCGTCCCGCCAGGTCACGCCCAAACGCTACGACTTTTGCGATGTGCTGGTGATCGGTGGCGGACCTTCCGGGCTGGCGGCGGCCATCGCGGCAGCCGGGCAGGGCGCCTCGGTACTGCTGGCAGACGACACGGCAGCCCTGGGCGGCAGCGGCCTGTACGCGCGCAGCGGCGATGTGGAGCGGGTACACCTGACCCAGGCGCTGATAGAGCGCGTGCGCGCCGAATCGCGCATCCGCGTTCTTAACCAAACCTACGCGGCAGGTTATTACGCGGACCATTGGGTCGCGCTCGTGGCAGCCGAATGCCTGATCAAGGTCCGTGCCCGCAGTGTCGTGGTCGCGCAGGGTGCCTGGGAGCAGCCGGCCGTGTTCCGCCACAATGATTTGCCGGGCATCATGCTTGCCAGCGCCGCGCAACGCCTGCTCTATGGACAAGCCGTCCTGACCACGCGCCGGCTGGCCGTGCTGACCGCCAACAGCCAGGGCTACGAGGCGGCGCTCGACGCGCTGGCGCACGGCGCCAATCTCGCCGCGGTGCTCGACCTGCGCGACGGTCCGGGCCCGCGCTCGCGCGCCGCGGCGGACGAGCTCGCGCGCCGCGGCGTACCGCTGCATTACGGCGTCGTTCCAGTCGAAGCTATTTCGCGCTCCGGCGGCTGCCTCGGCGCATTCGAATTTCGCACCACGATGACAGCGGGGGCGCCGGCGACGACGCGCCTCGAGATTGACGGTCTGTGGATGAGCGTTGGTTTCGCGCCGGCCAATGCGCTGCTGCATCAGGCCGGCGCGCGCATGAGGTACCAGCAGAATCTCGAGCAGTTCGTGCCGGCCGAATTGCCCGCGGGCATCTTTGCCTGCGGCAAGACCAACGGCGTCTTTGGTCTGCGCGAGCGCATCGCCGATGGCACGGATGCCGGTGCCTGCGCCGCTGCGTCCTTGAGACCGGGCAGCGCACGCCCGCGCACGCCCGCGACCCTGCCGGATGAATCGCCCACGCATGTCTATCCGATCTTCCCGCACCCAGGCGGCAAGGAATTCGTCGACTTCGACGAGGATCTGCAGATCAAGGATCTCATCAACGCCTGCCAGGAAGGTTTCGACAGTAGCGAGCTGCTCAAGCGCTTCTCGACCATCGGCATGGGGCCGAGCCAGGGCAAGCACTCGCACATGAACGCGCTGCGCATCCTCGCGCGTGTGCGGCGCGAACCACTCGAGCAGCTCGGCACGACCACTGCGCGGCCGATGTTCTATCCGGTGCCGCTATCGCACCTGGCGGGCCGCGGCTTCACACCCGAACGACGCACGCCGCTGGATGCCGAGCATGCAGCGCTCGGCGCGGTTTTCATGCCTGCAGGCAATTGGCGCCGTCCCGAGTACTACGCGCTGGCCGGCAAGTCCCGCCTCGAGGCCATCGCGGCCGAGGTCGAGGCCGTGCGCACGCGCGTGGGGATCATCGACGTCGGGACGCTGGGCAAGATCGAGGTTCACGGCCCCGACGCGGCGGAGTTCCTCGATCGCATCTACACGGCGCGTTACGCCAATCTGAAAGTGGGCATGACGCGCTACGCGCTGATGCTCGATGAAGCGGGCGTCATCATCGATGATGGCGTCATCGGCCGGCTGACACCCGAATCTTTCTACTTCACCACCACGACGGGCAACTCCGCCACGCTGTTTCGCGAATTCGGGCGCCTGGCAGCCTGGTGGGGGCTGTCGGTGGGACTGGTGAATCTCACCGGGCATTTCGCGGCCATCAATCTTGCCGGTCCCGCCTCACGCGAGGTACTGCGGGCGCACACCAGTCTCGATCTGTCTGAGAGCGCCTTTCCCTACCTGGCCCTGCGCGAAGCTGCGATCGCCGGTGCCCCGTGCCGGATTATGCGCGTGGGATTCGTCGGCGAGCTCGGCTACGAGATACACCTGCCGGCCGAGCACGCCACCAACCTGTGGCATGCGCTCCTTGCCACCGGCGCAAGCCGCGGCATCCGGCCTTTTGGCGTCGAGGCCCAGCGCATGCTGCGCCTGGAAAAAGGCCACCTGATCGTCGGGCAGGACACCGACGGCCTCACCAATGCGCTGGAGATCGATGCGCCCTGGGCGCTGAAGATGGACAAGCCCTTTTTCGTCGGCCAGCGCAGCCTGCGCATCCTTGACCCACTGCCCCGGCGTCAGCGGCTGGTCGGATTCACGTTGCCCGCCGGTGCGGCGCGCGCGCCGAAGGAATGTCACCTGGTGCTCGATGGCGCCGAGATTGCGGGCCGTGTGACCAGCGTCGGCTATTCCCCGACACTGCAACGCTGCATCGGGCTGGCGCTGGTGAAACCGGAGGTGGCCGCCGGCAAGGCCTTGCGCATTCGCATCGACGGGGGCGCCCTCATCGATGCCAAGATCGCCAAGTTGCCGTTCTACGATGCGGCCGGCGCACGCCAGCGGGAGGTCGCATGAGTGCCGCGGCCGGATTACATTTCGAGCAGCACGCATCCCGGCCGCGCTGTGGCTGCAAGGGCCCCGGAGCTGCGGGCTGGCTCAGTTCGCAGGGGTATCGCGTGCCCGCGCAGGCCAACAGCGCCGAGCTCGATCCGGCCGGCGTGCTGGTGGCGCGACTGGCGAGCTCGGAGTTCCTGCTCGAACCCATCGCGGGGAACGCCGATCGGGTCGAGGCAACGCGCGCCGAGTTGACGCAGCGTCGGCAGCCGGTCACGGTGTACCCCGTGACGCGCCAGGATCTCGTGGTCACGATCAACGGCGATGGACTCAACGCACTGCTGCGCCAGATATGCAGTGTCGACTTCGCGCCGCTGCTGGCCGCGGCGGCAACCGGCGGCGGTCCCGTGGTCCTGACCTCGATGGTCGGCGTCGGCGTCGTTGCCTGGCCACGGCTGATCGAGGCGGCCGTGGCAGAGATCTCGCCCGCCGTGACGCTGTGGTGCGAGCCCAGTTACGCACATTATTTCTGGAATACGCTGCTCGAGGTAGGCCGGGACCTCGGCAGCGTCACCACGGGGAGTAAATGATGACACCGCAACAGGCCAAAAAGTGGTTTGACGAACACCAGACGCGCTACGTGCTCGCGCAATTTGTCGATATTCACGGTGCCGCCAAGGCCAAGGCCGTGCCCGTCGAGCACTACGACATGGTGCTTGGCGATGGCGCGGGCTTCGCGGGCTTTGCGGTCTGGGGGCTGGGCATGGGACCTCACGGCCCGGACTTCATGGGCGTGGGCGATCCTGACACCCTGTGCGATGTGCCGTGGATGCCCGGCTTCGCGCGCATCGCCTGTGATGGTCACGTCAGGGGCAAGCCGTATTCGTACTGCTCCCGCGTGACGCTCAAGCGCGCGCTGCAGCGTTTCGCCGAACGCGGCTATACGCTCTACACGGGCATCGAACCGGAATTCATGCTGCTGCGGCGCACGGAGCAGGGACAGCTTGCGCCCTTCGATCCGACCGACGGTTCCGACAAGCCTTGCTATGACTACAAGGGTCTCGCGCGCGTCAGCGCGGTGCTCGATGACCTGTCGCGTCACCTGCGCGCCGTCGGCATCGATGTCTACCAGATCGACCATGAGGACGCGAACGGCCAGTTCGAAATCAATTTCACCTACGCCGATGCGCTCAAATCGGCCGACAACATGATCTTCTTCAAGATGGCCGCCAGCGAAATTGCGCGCGAGCACGGCGCCATCGCCACCTTCATGCCCAAGCCGTTCTCCAACCGCACCGGCACAGGCTCGCACTTTCATCTCTCGATCGGGACCAAGGATCAGAAGAACGCGTTCTACGACAAGAACGATAAGCGCGGCATGGGACTGAGCCAGCTCGGCTACTGGTTCCTGGGCGGACTGCTCGAGCACTCGCGCGCGCTGACGGCCATCTGCGCACCGACCGTGAACTCCTACAAGCGCCTCGTGGTGGGACGCTCACTCTCGGGCGCCACCTGGGCGCCGGCCTATATCGCCTACGGTGACAACAACCGCACCGCCTGCGTGCGCGTGCCCTACGGGCGCATCGAGTTCCGGCTGCCGGACGGCGCGGCGAACCCGTATCTGGCCACCGCGGCACTGGCCGCCGCGGGCCTGGATGGCATCGATCGCAAGCTCGATCCGGGTGAGCCGCTCAATATCAATCTCTACGAGCTGACGCCCGAGGAAATCCGCGCGCGCGGCATCGGCCTGCTGCCGCAATCGCTGCACGCGGCGATCGATGCGCTCGAAGCGGACCAGGTCGTGCAGGAAGGCATCGGCCGCGAACTCGCGGCCGAATTCATTCGCCTCAAGCGCATGGAGTGGATCGAGTATTCACGCCACGTCAGCGAATGGGAATCGCAGCGCTATCTCGAGATGTTCTAGGAGAACTCGCATGTGCGGAATCGTTGGTTTGCTGCTCAAGGACGCGACGCTGCGGCCTCGGCTGGGGGAACTCATGGTGCCGATGCTGATCGGCATGACCGAGCGCGGACCCGACTCTTCCGGCATGGCGGTGTTCGCCGATGCGGTGGCGGCGGACCGCCGCAAACTCTCGCTCTACTGTGCGCAACCGGGCTTCGAGTGGCGCACCCTCGAGGGCGCCTGGGTCGGTGAGATCGGCGCCGCGCAGTTCGAGGTCAATGCCAACCATTGCATCGTTACCACGACCAGCGACACGGCCGCGGCGCGCGAATGGATTGGCATCCACTTTCCGCACGTGCAGGTGCTCAGCGCCGGGCGCAGCATCGACCTCTACAAGGACTTAGGTCTGCCGGCCGAGGTGGCCGAGCGCTATGGGTTCCAGACTCTGACCGGTACCCACCTGGTCGGCCATACGCGCATGGCCACCGAATCCGCGGTCACCATCGAGAATGCGCATCCCTACACCGCCGGCGAGGACTGGTGCCTGGTGCACAACGGGTCGCTTGCCAACCCCGGAAGCCTGCGCCGCAAGCTCGAGAAGCTCGGCGAGCGCTTCGAGAGCGACTGCGACACCGAGGGTGCCTGCCGCTACCTGCATTGGCGACTGAGCTCTGGTGAGACACTCGAGCAGGCCGTAGAGCATGCCTTCAGCGACTTCGATGGCTTCTTCACCTTCCTGATGGGAACGCGCGACAAGCTCGCGCTCGTGCGTGATCCCTTTGCCTGCAAGCCTGCTGTCGTCGCCGAGACCGATGACTACGTGGCCATTGCCTCCGAGTTCCGTTCGCTGGCGAAACTTCCGGGTGTCAAGCACGCCACCGTGTTCGAGCCCAAGCCGGCAGAGGTGTATTCATGGTCAGTGTGATGGCGCCCGTCGCGCAGCGCGTCGAGTTCGATCTCGAGCGCCAGAGCGTGCGCGAACTCAATCAGTTCCTGCACGGCGAGCTCGCCGGCGTGCAGGAAGTGCTGGTCAAGAACCCCGACGGCGCGCATAGCATCGCGGTGGGGATGAAAGCCGCGGTCCGCGTCGACATCGGCGGGCATGCCGGCTACTACGCGGCCGGCATGAACAAATTCGCGACCGTCATCGTCCACGGCAACGCCGGCCCCGGCGTGGCCGAAAACATGATGTCCGGCCGGGTCGAGGTCGCAGGCTTTGCCAGCGGCGGCGCGGGGGCCTCCGCGCACGGGGGCCTGCTCGTGATCCGCGGCGATGCGGGTCTGCGCTGCGGCATTTCGCTCAAAGGCGCCGACATCGTGGTCGGCGGGGAGGTCGGCAGCTTCTCGGCCTTCATGGCGCAGGCCGGGCGAATGGTGATCTGCGGTGATGCAGGCGACGGACTGGGCGATTCGCTCTACGAGGCAGTGCTCTACGTGCGCGGCAAGGTGCGCTCGCTCGGCGCGGATGCGCGCTTCGAACCAATGGGCGAGCGCGATCACGCAGCCGTCAGGG